>OGHU01002116.1_pt1 | contig 10565 bp, 10 predicted proteins | sample 1571521 | NCBI WGS metagenome assembly OGHU01 (sample SAMEA2581963, study PRJEB24529) | metagenome | biome: Human gut stool | place: China | collected 2011 | reverse complement strand
TGTCCGACCAGAACAATAAGAACACTAGACAAAAGAAAAGGAATCCTCAAAATATGATGATTCCAGGTTCGGGGTTGCCCCTTTTTCATTTTTACATTGCGATTTTTTGATTTTTATTTACCCATGCAAAACTTGCTGAATATCTCATTTACCAGATCTTCACCAACAGACTCTCCGAGGATTTTACCCAGATTTTCATATGCATTCATAAGATCTATAGAAAAGAAATCTTCCGGCATTCCCATTTCGATACTGTTTCTGACCAGATCAAGGCTTCTGTCAGCCTCTTCCAATGCTGCTTTATGACGGGCATTTGTAATATATACCTCATCATTAAAGGAAATCTCTCCTCCAAAAAACATATCTTTAATCTGTTCTTCCAGTTCTGTAATGCCTTTTTCTTCTTTTGCAGAAATCGGAATTACAGGATGTCCTGTTTTTTCTTTCAGGATTTCCGGCTGGATTTCCGGCTGAAGATCAGTTTTATTATACAGGATAATCGCCTTTTTTCCAGTAAGCATTTCCATGATTTCTTCATCATTTTCGTCAAGCGGAACAGAAGAATCCACTACATAAAGAATCAGATCTGCTTTCTGTGCCATTTCTCTGGCTCTGTCTACCCCTATTTTTTCCACAATATCCTTTGTTTCCCGGATTCCGGCTGTATCAATAATCTTCAGAGATATTCCATGAAGTGTGATATATTCCTCCAGAATGTCTCTGGTCGTCCCTGCAATATCTGTCACAATAGCCCGGTTTTCTCCGATCAGAAGATTTAACAGTGAGGATTTTCCGGCATTTGGTTTTCCAAGGATAACTGTCTGGATTCCCTCCTGGATCATCTTTCCGTCAGAAGAAGTTTTCAACAGGCGCTTCACTTCTTTCTGTTCATTATCCACAACTCCCAGAAGTTCCTGGGGATATCCATCCAGACTGATATGTTCCGGATCATCCAGTGCCGATTCTATATATGCAATGTGATAAATCAGCTTTTCTCTGATATCTCGGATTGCTTTCTGCACAGAACCTCTTAACTGATCCATGGAACTGCGAAGCGCATATTCATTTTTCGCCTGTATAACATCCATAACAGCCTCTGCCTGGGACAGATCCATCCGTCCGTTCAGGAAGGCACGTTTGGTAAATTCTCCTGGTTCTGCAATTTCGGCACCATTTTTCAGCACTGTATCCAAAACCCTCTGCATAGCATATACACCACCATGACAGTCTATTTCTACTGTATCTTCTCCTGTAAAAGTCCTCGGTGCATGCATGATCATTACCAGAACCTCATCAATCAGTTCCTCTCCATCATAAATATATCCATAATGAATGGTATGAGTCGGAACTTCTTTTATTTTTTTCTTCCCGCCTTTTGATCTGTAGATACGGGAAATCACATCCATGGCATTCTCACCGCTGATACGGATGATTCCGATTCCGGACGCACTCATGGCTGTGGAAATTGCTGCGATTGTTGTTTCCATTTTTTTCTCCTCACTTGCCTGTTCTATAATAGTTCCGCCCCTGCGGAACAGTAGACTGTTACAATAATTCTGTCATCTTATATACATAACAGGAAAATCACACTGACTACTGTTATTTTTTCTGCAAGTGTGTAATCTCTCTGGTATATATACAAGACTTTCCGTAAAATAAAAATGTTACTCCAGGCAAAAGTACACACGCAAAGTTACGTGTTATTCACGCTTTCACCTAGAATAACATTCTTTTTTCATATCTGCAATGAAGCAGTCATATTATTAATTTCTTTTTAATTTTACCACTACATGACGGTAAGGCTCTTCACCCTCACTGACTGTCTCAACGAATTTATTTCCCTGAAGAGCAGAATGGATAATTCTTCTCTCATAAGGATTCATTGGCTCAAGAATAACCGGCTTACGGGTTTTTCTTACTTTATAAGCAATACCTCTTGCAAGGTTCTCAAGAGTTTCTTTACGGCGCTTGCGGTAATCTTCTGTATCAAGTTTTACACGAATGTAATTTGATTTAACTTTATTTACCACAAGACTCGTCAGATACTGAAGAGAATCCAGAGTCTGGCCTCTCTTGCCGATAAGGATTCCCATATCTTCACCTTCAAAGTCAACTTCCAGACTTCCGTCCGTTGTGTTATATTCAGATGTAATCTCTACTTCTCCAAGATTCATGGACGCAAATACATCACGAAGGAATACCTTTGCTCTGTTTTCTACTTCTTTAATCTCTTCCGGATCTGTAAGAATCTCAACAGGCTTTGCCGGTTTTACCGGTTTAGCCGTCTTTTCTCTGATTTGTTTCTCTTTTGGCTCTCTGAATTCTCTCGGCTGTTTTTCTTTTGCAGCCCTTTCCTTTACAGGTTTTGGCTGTCTTGGTTTCTCAGAAACAACTTTCGGCTCTTTGATTTCTTTCTTTACCGGTTTTATAGCTTCCGTTTTCTTTTCTTCCTGAACCGGGGCTTCCTCTTTGAAGGAATCGAGTTTCACTGTCTCTACGATCTCCTTCATTTCTTCTTCCTCAGAAACCGGCTCAATCTTACGAACCTTAATTACTGCAGGCTTGCTTCCGATTCCGAAAAATCCGTTGCTGCCTTCACTTATTACCTGAATCTCAAGCTGGTCACTGGATACGCCAAGCTCGATACATGCTTTTGTAATTGCTTCACTCTTTGTTTTCGCTGAAAACTGGATATAATCCTCCATGCCAACCCCTCCGTTCCTGACTACTTCTTCTTATTACGCTCATCAAATGCTTTTACCAGATTGGCCTTTGCAGTAATGCTGCCAGGTTTTGCATTCGCAGCGTCTTTGTAAGCTTCTTCAACCTTCTTGGCTCTTGTCTCAACATTTGTATTGCTGCTGCCTTTTTCAATCTTATTGATATTCTTGGCGCTCTGATGGGCCTGATTTGTAATCTTCTGAGGTGGAAGTCCCGCTTTCTCACGCTTCTTTTCCATCTTCTTCATATTCTCACTGATCAGGTCTTCAATCTGGATCTTATCCATCTTTTTATTGATAACAACCTGCTGCACACTTCTTACTGCTGCACTTGCTACCCAGTAAATACCAAGACCTACCGGGAATGTGAAACAGAATACTGCTGACATCAGCGGCATTACCATATTCATTGTCTTCATGGAATTCATCATTGCGTCCTGCTGTGAATCACCACCCTGCTGTGCTGCCTGAGGCATCAGCTTTATGCTGAGTGTCTGTGTAGCCCACGCAAGAATCGGGATAAGAATCGCAACGATAGCAAGAAGAACAGATCCACCTACAAAAGCTGCTTTAATATAAGTCAGTGGCTGATCAGCGATATTCAGACCAAAGAAATTCTGCACATGTGAAATCTCTTTTGCAGTGCTGTTCAGCGTATCAGTAAATCCTGCAAACTGGCTTGTCTCAGCAAGTGTTTTCCACTGGGAAGGTGATAATGCATACAAAAAGTCTGTGACTGAATTACTTGTAGCTTTACTTCCATCCATAATAAGCTGAACTCTTGTCATCTTATTATCTGTGATAAACTGCTGAAGGATATCTGTATATCCGTTTACACCTGTAATACTGGTAACTGCAGATGCAAGGATATCCCTTACACTTCCTACATATGCCGGAATTTTATAAATTACCTGATATAAGGCCATCAAAATAGGGAACTGGATTGCAAGCTGTACACAGCTTCCTGTAGGAGATACGCCGTATTTCTGATATACAGCCTGTGTTTCCTCCTGCATTTTCTGCATTGCAGCAGTATCGTTGTTTTTTCCCTTGTACTTCTTTTGAATTTTCTGAAGTTCCGGCTGCATGATCGCACTCAGCTTAGAGAATTTCTGCTGTTTAATCTGCAGTGGGGTCATAAGAGCATAAATAAGGATACTGAAGATGATAATACAAAGACCGATATTCTGAATTCCAAAGATATTCAGCAATCTGTAAATACCATCCATGATCCATCCCATAACGGTCGCAAGCTGACCAATGATAGGAGTGCTGCTCTTTGTCGCTAAAATCATTTCCAAGTTCATTTCCTCCTAGAATCCATAAATGACAGGAGGTTCCTTCGATCGATCAATATTCAATTTTCAAGTACATTCCTGTCTTTACGGTACAGGGTCATAGCCTCCGTGGGAAAAAGGATTACAGCGAAGTATCCTCCATACCGCAAGAAGACCACCCTTTAATGCACCATATTTTTCGATTGCTTCTAAACCATATTGAGAACATGTGGGAATATAAGGACATTTTGTTCTCTTCATCGGTGATATATACTTTTGATAGAGTTTAATTATTCTGATCAGAAACTTCTTTATCATTGTTCTTACCTGCTATGCAGTGCTTTCCCGCCAGATGCATCAGCGCACTCTCTATCTCTTGATAGGTTCTGTCCTTTGCCTGTGGGCGTGCAACTACTACAATGTCCAAACTGTTTTCAAATTCCGCTTCATTCAACCGATAACTTTCTCTTATCAATCTGGTGAGTCTGTGGCGAACCACACTATTCCCTACTTTTTTACTTACTGATATTCCCAGACGATTCTTCATGTACTGATTTTTCAGTACGTACATCACCAGATACCGATTACCTTTTGATGTTCCATTTCTGTATACTTTTTGAAAATCTTGATTTTTTTTTAAGGACTCTGATCTTTGCATAGAATCCCCTTTCCTGATCTCTTTTTTAAGAGAAGAAAAGACCACATAATTGCGGTCTTATTCTTAGGCTGATAAATGCTTTCTTCCTTTTAATCTTCTGGCAGCTAATACTTTACGACCACCCTTTGTGCTCATACGAGCTCTGAAACCATGAACTTTTGCTCTAGATCTCTTTTTTGGCTGAAATGTCATTTTCATAGGTAAAGCACCTCCTTTATCTATTATCCATGTTAAATTTTGTAACTTTTTAAGTATGACAGACACCGGATTCTACAGCTCTCCTGCCCGCCAACTTTACTTATTAGAACATCATTTCAATTATATTCATAAAGGGTGGATTCGTCAAGTATTATTTACACAAAGATTTAAATGGTTTTTTATGCCATTGTGGATTACATAATTGGTTTACGTAATATTATCCACATTTTGTGGATAACTTGTGGATAACTTGTGGAATACCTATATATCTTTCCACTTTCTCCTGTCTATTTTACACATATCTTCAAAAAAATGCTTTTATTTCTACTTTTCTTACTGTGCATAAAATTATCCCCATTTTTTATCGTTTTTAAAAGAATAACGTCACATTATGGTAACCGGAATTGGCTTTTCCACTGTTATCCACACTAATCCACATAAAAAGTGGGGATAACTTTTTTTCCACATTTCCCTCAAATATACATTGCGAAAACAGGCATTTTATTATAATATATATAAGGATATTTATGTCTTTTTTAAGAATACGGTCAGAGTTTGTGGAAAACTCAATATTATCAATACACACTTAATATAGAAGTAATACGAACCGGGAGAACCAGAAAATGAACAAAGTTGTGGAAAAATGGGACGAAATCCTGCAAATCGTCAAGACAGAACATGATCTGTCCGACGTTTCTTTTAATACCTGGCTAAAACCACTTACTGTTTACGAAGTAGTTGACAATGTTGTCACTATTATCGTGCCTTCAGAGCAGGTAGGTCTCAATTATATAAGTAAAAAATATAAACTTCCACTTCAGGTAACGATCAGTGAAGTTACCGGAATGGAAAACTGTGACATCAATTTCATATTGCCGGAAGATGTTCCGAAAAAAGAAGAAGTTTCTCCAAAAGCGCAGTCTCAGGACGCACGCTGCGAGGAAGCTCATTTGAATCCAAAATACACTTTTGATACCTTTGTAGTCGGAAGCAATAATAAATTTGCCCAGGCAGCAGCTCTTGCAGTTGCCGAATCCCCGGGTGATACCTACAATCCGCTCTTTATCTATGGCGGTGCAGGTCTGGGAAAAACTCATCTGATGCATTCTATTGCTCATTTCATTATTGATCATGATGAAAACAGCAAAGTACTTTACGTTACCAGTGAAGAGTTTACCAACGAACTGATCGAAACAATCCGTAATGGAAATAACTCGGCAATGACCAAGTTTCGTGAAAAATACAGAAACATTGATGTTCTTCTTGTCGATGATATTCAGTTTATTATAGGAAAGGAATCTACACAGGAAGAATTTTTCCATACCTTTAACAGCCTGCACAGTGCCAAAAAACAGATTATTATTTCGTCAGATAAACCTCCAAAAGATATGGAAATCCTGGAAGAACGTTTCCGTTCACGATTTGAATGGGGCCTGATCGCAGATATCACACTGCCGGATTACGAAACCCGAATGGCAATTCTTCATAAGAAGGAAGAAATGGATGGATATGATATTAACGAGGAAGTAATCAAATACATTGCAAACAATATTAAATCCAATATCCGCGAACTGGAAGGCGCGATCAACAAGGTGATGGCTTTTGCCAAACTTGAAAAAAAGGAAGTTACACTTGAACTTGCCGAACAGGCGTTAAAGGATATTATTTCCCCTGATGAAAAGAAAGTCATCACGCCGGATTATATTATTTCCATGGTTGCTGAACATTTTGATGTTACAGTGGATGACCTCTGTGGAAATAAGCGTAACTCCAAAATTGTAACCCCCCGCCAGATTGCCATGTATTTATGCAGAGAAATCATCTCAACTCCGCTGAAATCTATCGGAAAATGTCTTGGAAATCGTGATCATACTACCATTATGCACGGCATCGACAAAATTGAAAAAGAAATCAACAACGATGAAAACCTTAAAAACACCATTGAAACTTTAAAGAAAAAAATTAATCCACAGGGATGAGGATAACTGACTGTATAACATGTGTATAAGATGTTGATTGAATGTGTATAAGTGTGTATAACTTTTCGCCGCTTTTTGGGCGCTTCGGTTATACACAAGTTATACACATACTTTAAGCACACCTTTACACGAAGTTATCCATATCCGAACTCCTTGAAAAATCAACCTTCAATGGAGTTTTTCACATATTCACATCCCCTACGGCGGCGACGACGGATTCCTTTTATATATTTATCTATAAAAAACCACATCACCCAAGAAAGGAAGTTATACACATTATGAAAATCATTTGCCAGAAAATCAACTTGCTCAAAAGTGTAAACATCTCACTGAAAGCAGTTCCCTCTAAAACAACAATGCCAATTCTGGAATGTATTCTGATTGATGCTACTACAAACCAGATCAAATTTACTACTAATGATATGGAACTCGGTATAGAAACAATTGTTGATGGAACCATTGAAGAAAAAGGAATCATTGCGCTGGATGCAAAAATTTTCTATGAAATCATTCGTCGACTGCCAGACAATACGGTAACTATTAAAACAGATGAGAAACTTACTGCCACCATTACCTGTGAGAAAGCAAAATTCACGATACCTGGTAAATCCGGAGAAGATTTTGCATATCTCCCACTGATTGAGAAAGAAGAAAGTCTTACTATCTCTCAATTCACATTAAAAGAGATGATTAGACAGACTATTTTCTCAATTGCCTCCAATGAAACCAATAAGCTGATGACCGGTGAACTTTTTGAAATCAAAAATAACTACCTGAAAATAGTATCTCTCGATGGACATCGTATTGCGATCAGACGTATGGAACTGAAAAAAGATTATGCTGACCGCAAAGTGGTGGTACCTGGCAAAACACTTAATGAGATCAGTAAGATTTTATCCGGTGAAATTGATGATATTGTAAATATTTATTTCTCAAAAAATCATATTTTATTTGAGTTTGACCAGACTATTGTTGTTTCCAGATTAATCGATGGAGAATATTTCCGTATTGATCAGATGCTTTCCAGCGATTACGAAACCAAAATTAAAATTAATAAAAAAGAATTTCTGGACTGTATCGACAGAGCCACTCTGTTGGTAAGAGAGGGAGAAAAGAAACCGATCATTATTGAAATTACAGATAATTCTATGGAATTACGTATTGATTCTGCAATGGGTTCCATGAATGAAAATATTGATATTGATAAAGAGGGCAAAGATATCCTTATTGGCTTTAATCCAAGATTTCTGATCGATGCACTCAAAGTAATTGATGATGAAACAATCAGTATCTACCTCGTAAATCCAAAAGCACCATGTTTTATCAGGGATGACGAGGAAAATTACACATATTTGATTCTGCCTGTAAATATCAACCAGAATCAGGCAAGATAGGGAGTAAATGAAAATGGAAGAAATTAAAATCAGAGATGAATTTATAAAACTGGGGCAGTTACTGAAACTTGCAGATATGGTTCAGGACGGGGTTGAAGCGAAATATGTGATCACTGACGGACTGGTAAAAGTAAACGGAGAGGTAGATGACCGTCGTGGCCGAAAGGTTTATGAAGGTGACATCGTTTCTTATGATGGAAAAGAAATTAAAGTGATCAGGTGAATAAATGTATATTGAATCTGTTCAGTTAAAAAATTTCAGAAATTATGATTCTCTGGAACTCGATCTGGCACAGGGGACGAATATATTTTACGGCAATAACGCTCAGGGAAAGACCAATATCCTGGAGGCACTTTATCTTTGCGGAACTACAAAATCGCATAAAGGAAGCAGAGATAAGGATATGATTCAGTTTGGAAAGGATGAATCTCATATCAGGATGATGGTAAAAAGAGATGAGCTTTCCTACAGGATTGATATGCATCTTAAAAAGAATAAAGCAAAAGGCGTTGCGATCAATGGTCTTCCTATCCGGAAGGCCAGTGCGCTTTTCGGAGTAGTTAATCTGGTGTTTTTTTCTCCTGAGGATCTGAATATTATAAAAAATGGTCCGGGTGAGAGAAGGAGATTTCTTGATTTGGAACTGTGCCAGTTAGATAAAATATATCTTACAGATCTGGCTTCATATAACCATATTGTAAATCAGAGAAATAAATTGCTGAAGGATCTCAGTGTTCAGCCTTCACTTAAAGATACACTGGATATCTGGGATATACAGATGGCTGAATATGGACGGAAGATTATTGACAAGCGCAGTGAATTTATTAAAGAACTAAATGAAACGGTTCGAAAAATACATGGTAATCTTACAGGGGGATTAGAAGAACTGAACGTTATTTATGAACCGGACTGTACAGCAGAGAAACTGGAAAGTACCATTTGTGCCAACAGAGAAAGAGATATGAGGATGAGACTGACATCCGCAGGCCCACACAGAGATGACCTGTGTGTAATGGCAAATGGGATTGATATCAGGAAATACGGTTCTCAGGGACAGCAGAGGACAGCGGCACTTTCACTTAAATTATCAGAAATATATATAGTAAAGAGAAAAATAAAAGACACACCGGTTCTGCTTTTGGATGATGTTCTGTCTGAGCTGGACAGCAGCAGGCAGAATTATCTTCTGGACAGTATCAGTGATATCCAGACATTGATAACATGTACAGGGCTGGATGATTTTATCAGTCATCAGTTTCAGATAAATAAGGTATTTCAGGTAGTTCAGGGAACAGTATCACAGCCTGTGTAAGAAGAAACAATCTTTTGACAAGGGTACGGGCTTATGATACACTGAGCGTAATTATGGAAAGTTGGTGAATGCATTGGATAAAGAAGAATTTCGGATAAAACTTGAAGAGATTAATAAGCTGGTTCAGGACAAAGATTATAAAGGTGCCATGAACATTGTAGACAGCATAGACTGGAGACGCGTCAAAAATGTCCGCACCTTATGTGTTGTCGGTGAAATATATGCAGCAAACGGAAGATATGAGGACAGTAAGGAGATTTTCCTTCTTGCATATCATAAGGCATCTATTGGAAAAAATATTCTTTACCGTCTGATTGAGATCTCTCTGCGAATGGATGATATCAATGAAGCAGAAGAATTTTTTGAAGAGTATAAGCAGGTGGCTTCGAATGACAGTACACAATATATTCTGCAGTACAAGATTGCAAGGGCAAAAAATTCTTCATTAAATGAGCAGATCAGAATCCTGGAAGAGTATAAAGAACAGGAATTTACAGAGAAATGGTCATATGAACTGGCAGCCCTGTATTACAAAGCAGGAGAAAAACAGAAATGTCTGGATTTATGCAATGAAATCATTCTCTGGTTCAGTGAAGGCAAATATGTTATGAAAGCCTATGATCTTAAAATGAGAATGGGTGAGCTGACAGGTGCCGAGAAAGCAAAATTTGAGAAACAGTTTGTTCCGAAACTTCTTACACCAGAGCAGGCGAAAGAACTGGAGAAGAAAAAAACGGAAACAGAAGTAAAAGCGCAGGAAGAGCCTGAAGCTGAAGAAGTGGAAGAAACGACAGAAAACAATGAGCCGGAAGTTCAGGTCAGCATGGAAGGCATTCAGGAAAAGATTTCAAAGGGGATCAGGGATGTCTTTGGAGGTAAGACTCAGGAAGAGAAAGAAGAGTTTCCGGAAGAATCCATGGATATGGTTAACGAGGCCGGTATCACCAGGGAAGATGAGATTCCGGAAGAAATCATAAAGAGTGATGCGTCACAGAAAGAACCTGAAAATGTTCCGGAATTGGAGGC
>OGHU01002100.1_pt1 | contig 10623 bp, 8 predicted proteins | sample 1571521 | NCBI WGS metagenome assembly OGHU01 (sample SAMEA2581963, study PRJEB24529) | metagenome | biome: Human gut stool | place: China | collected 2011 | reverse complement strand
CCTGAGCCAGCAGCTGGGCGCCATAACATACGCCGAGCAGAGGAAGCCTGCCTTTGATGCCGCTCAGATCCAGACGCGGAGAATTGTCATCGCGCACTGAAGCGGGACTTCCCGACAATATCACACCGCAGACCGAGTCGTCGATCTCCGGAAGATGATTGAACGGATGGATCTCGCAATATACGTTCAGTTCACGCACTCTGCGTGCGATAAGCTGCGTGTACTGCGATCCGAAATCTATAATAAGAATTTTTTCCATGTCTGTATACTCGGTTAATTGCCGGGTGAATAATTTGGAGCCTCTTTAGTGATGGTCACATCATGGGGATGGTTCTCTTTGACACCGGCCGAGGTTATGCGCACGAATTTGGCATTGTGCAGAGTCTCGATATCGGGAGCGCCGCAATAACCCATACCGGAGCGAAGACCGCCTATAAGCTGATATACAGTCTCGCCGAGAGTACCCTTGTAGGGCACGCGCGCCACGATGCCTTCCGGAACGAGCTTGTTGGAGTCCATCTGCTCACCCTGGAAGTAACGGTCTTTAGAACCTGCCTGCATGGCTTCTACCGAACCCATGCCGCGATATGACTTGAATTTACGTCCGTTGTAGATGATGGTCTCACCGGGAGATTCCTCAACACCCGCAAGCATGGAACCCATCATGACACAGTCGCCTCCGGCGGCAAGAGCCTTGACAACATCGCCCGAATAGCGAAGGCCACCGTCGGCTATCACCGGCACACCATGTTTGTGGGCTGCAGTCGCAGCATCGTAGATAGCGGTGAGCTGAGGCACACCGACACCGGCCACAATGCGTGTGGTGCATATCGAACCGGGACCGATACCGACCTTGATGCCGTCTGCGCCGGCCTCGACAAGGAATTCGGCAGCTTCGGCAGTCGCGATATTTCCCACCACCACGTCAATGGTCGGGAAAGCTTCCTTGACAGCCTTGAGTGTACGCACCACATTGGCCGAATGGCCATGGGCCGTATCGATTACCACGGCATCGACTCCGTTCTCGACAAGGGCCTTGACACGTTCGAGTGTGTCTTTGGTGACACCTACGCCGGCGGCTACACGCAAACGGCCTTTCGAGTCCTTGCATGCATTGGGAAACTCGCTTATCTTGGTAATGTCACGGTAGGTGATAAGACCTACCAGACGGTTCTCGTCATCAACCACAGGAAGTTTCTCGATCTTGTTCTCAAGAAGAATCTGGGCGGCTTCGGCCAGATCGGCGTTGCGGGTAGTGACAAGATTTTCCGAAGTCATGACTTCTCCGACAGGAAGCGACATATCTTTCTGGAAGCGGAGGTCACGGTTGGTCAGAATACCGATCAGATGTCTCTCCTCATCGATGACAGGAATACCGCCGATGCGGTTTTCCTTCATCAGGCGCAGCGCGTCAGCCACAGTCTGGTCTTTTGTGATTGTGACGGGATCATAGATCATTCCGGAATCCGCACGTTTCACCTTGCGCACCTGGGCAGCCTGAGCGGCGATCGACATATTCTTGTGGATCACGCCGATTCCACCCTCGCGCGCTATGGCTATGGCCATCGGCGCCTCGGTCACCGTGTCCATGGCAGCCGACACGACCGGGATGTTAAGCCGGATATTGCGCGAGAAGCGGGTGCCGAGTGTGACACGGTCGGGAGTAACGTTGGAAAATGCCGGAACAAGCAGAACGTCATCAAACGTGATGCCTTCCTGTGCTATTTTATCTTCAATAAACGACATATATGATGTTTTAGAATTTATTCAGTTCAGGATCAACTATAATTGTCTGCTCGCGGTCGGGGCCTACCGAGATCATGCCTACAGGCACGCCTGTCACTTCCTCAAGCTTGCGGACATAAGCCTTGGCATTTTCGGGCAGATCACCGAATTCCTTTATTCCGGATATATCCTCTTTCCAGCCGGGCATCTCGATATAGACGGGCTTGCAGCGCGACAGTGACGCGATAGTCGACGGAGGACTCTGTATCTGCTTTCCGTCAAGATCATAAGCCACACAGATCTTTATTGTATCAAGACCCGACAGCACGTCAAGCAGCATCACGGCCCAATGAGTGATTCCGGCAAGTTCAGCCGTGTAACGGCCGACAACGGCGTCAAACCAGCCGATGCGGCGCGGACGGCCGGTAACTGTGCCGTATTCATGGCCGCGTTCGCGTATGCCGTCACCTATCTCGTCATGCAGCTCGGTCGGGAAAGGACCGGACCCCACCCGTGTACAATATGCCTTGGCGACTCCTACGGCATTGCGGATCCACTGCGGGGCGATGCCGGCGCCGACGGGGACGGACGATGCCGACGGGCTGGAAGATGTGACGAAAGGATATGTGCCGTGCTCGATGCAGAGCATCATGCCCTGTGCTCCTTCGAAAAGCACACGCTTGTCCTCGCTGCGGAGTGCGTCGTTGACCAGACGGGATGTATCCACAATCATCGGAGCGAGACGCTCGGCAAGTTTCATGTATTGCCCATAGACCTCGTTGACATCAAGAGTTTCCAGTCCGAGCATCTTGAGTTCCATGTTCTTCACATCAAGCGCAGCCTCAAGGCGCTCGCGGAAGTAATCCGGCTCGAGAAGGTCACCCATGCGCAGGCCTATACGGCTGTATTTGTCGGAATACGCAGGTCCGATACCTTTTTTTGTGGTGCCGATAAGATCCTTGCCTTTCTTCTCCTCATAGGCTCCGTCGAGCATGGCATGCCAAGGCATGACCATAGCCGCACGCGTGGAGATGAACAGCTGATAGTCCGTGATACCGCGGTCGTGAAGTTTATCAAGCTCGGCGCAGACCGAAACGGGATTCACGACCATGCCGTTACCCATAACATTGACCGTCGCCGGATTGAAGATACCCGACGGAATGCTCTGCAGGGAATATTTGTTGCCGCCGAACACGACCGTATGACCGGCATTGTTGCCTCCCTGATAGCGGACAACCATGTCTGCACGGGTCGCGAAGTAGTCGGTGATTTTACCTTTGCCTTCGTCTCCCCATTGGGAGCCGACCACTACAAGTGTTTCTGACATATGAAGATATTTTTTATTCTATTGTTTACTTAATGCCGTTGCGCTCGAATATGTAATCCACATTCTTCATGTAATAATCAAGCGTAAAGCAGCTTTCAAGTTCCTCGTCAGTGAGGTTCTCCTTTATCACTTCATTCTCCCGGAGCAAATCTATATAAGGCATTCCGGAAGCCATCGCAGCCATTGCTACAGGCTGGACCGTATCGTAAGCTTTTTCCCTCGCAAATCCTTTGGAAATAAGGGCATTCATGACACGCTGCGCGAATATGACGCCATTGGTGATGTAGATATTGCTCTTCATCTTTTCCTCAAACACCGTGAGATTGCCGAGAATGTTGCACATGCGGTTGAGCATATAGTCGAGAAGCATGGTGGCATCAGGCAGTATGATACGCTCGGTGGCTGAATGTGATATGTCGCGTTCGTGCCACAGTGCCACATTCTCGTATGCAGTGGCCATATAGCCGCGAAGCACGCGGGCACATCCGCACATGTTTTCCGAACCGATGGGATTACGCTTGTGGGGCATGGCACTCGAACCTTTCTGACCTTTGCCGAAAGCCTCCTCAACTTCATGGACCTCGGTGCGCTGAAGACCGCGCACCTCCATGGCCATCTGCTCGATCGAGGCACCTATCAGCGCGATAGTCGCCAGATAATACGCATGACGGTCGCGCTGGATGACCTGAGTCGAAACATCAGCGCTTTCGATGCCGAGTTTGTCGCACACATAGTCCTGCACAAAAGGCGGGATATTGGCGAAATTACCTACCGCACCGGAGATCTTGCCGACTTCCACACCGCGGGCAGCAGCCTCGAAACGCTTTATATTGCGCTGCATCTCGGCATACCACAACACCCATTTCAGACCAAACGACGTGATGTCGGCATGAATGCCGTGCGTACGTCCGATGCAGGGCGTATATTTGTATTTCAGAGCCTGACTGCGAAGCATTTCCGCAAACTTCTGAAGGTCCTCACGGAGAATATCATTGGCCTGCTTGAGAAGATAACCGTTGGCCGTATCGACCACGTCGGTCGATGTCAGTCCGTAATGCACCCATTTGCGCTCCTCGCCGAGAGTCTCGCTGACAGCACGGGTAAAAGCCACGATATCATGACGCGTCTGCTCTTCGATCTCCTTGATGCGGTCTATATTGAAAGAGGCCTTGGACCACAGTTTGTCTATATCTTCGGCCGGTACCACACCGAGTTCGCGCCAGGCCTCGGCAGAGAGTATCTCTACCTTGAGATAGGCGTTAAATTTATTTTCTTCTGTCCAAATGGCGCGCATGGCCGGACGTGAATATCTTGGAATCATATGCTGGTTATTGCTTGTTTTTGTTTACTGCGTTCAGATAACATTCAAGAGTGTTTTCCATCAGACACGCGCGGGTCATCGGGCCTACTCCTCCCGGCACAGGCGTTATTACGGAAGCCTTCTCGCAGACCGCGTCATAATCGACGTCTCCGGCAAGCTTGCCGGTCTCGGGATCACGGTTCACACCCACATCGATCACGACAGCTCCGGGAGCGACCATGTCGGCAGTGACCATGCGCAGACGGCCTACCGCAGCGACAAGGATATCCGCCTCTCGTGTTATCTCGGCAAGATTTCTGGTGCGGCTATGGGCTATTGTGACAGTGGCGTTACGGTCAAGAAGCATTTTGGCCATCGGAAGGCCGACGATATTGCTTCGTCCTATGACGACAGCACGTTTGCCTTCGATCTCCACCCCCGCTTCCTCAAGCATACGGATCACTCCCTTGGGCGTACACGGATACACACACTGGCGTTTCTGCCAGAGAGAGGCCACATTCGACGGATGGAAACCGTCGACATCTTTCTCATGGGCGATAGCCTCGATGACACGATCCTCATCTATATGGGCAGGCACGGGAAGCTGCACAAGCACCCCGTCTACAGTATCGTCCGCATTAAGATCGCCGATTATTCTGAGAAGTTCTTCTTCCGGAGTATCTTCAGGAAGGCGGATCGTGGTGCTCTTATATCCTACCTGCTCGGCATCTTTTCCTTTTGACTTTACATATGACTGGCTGGCAGGATCCTCTCCCACCAGAATCACGGCAAGATGAGGCGCGCGTCCATATTTCTCGACCAGAGCCGGAACTTTCTCGGCTATGCCCTGCTTGATCTTTTTCGCAAGGTCTTTTCCGCTAATTATCATTGTCTGTTACTCGAATGTTATGATATGGTTGTTTTATCTTGTCTCAGGCCTCCTTGGCTCCGATATCGCTGCGGTTGAAAAGTCCATTACAGTCCACTTTGCCGACCGCAGCATAGGCGGCCTTGCGGGCCGCGGCAAGATCCTGACCCTCGCCCAGGACCATCAGTACACGGCCGCCGACCGTGAGAATATGACCGTCGCGCAGAGCCGTTCCCATATGATATACGGGTGTGGTGATCTTGTCCAGTCCACGCACGGGATAACCCTTGTCGTACTTGCCCGGATAACCTTTCGCCGCCATTACGACGCCAAGCACCGATTCCTCTTTCCATTCGGTCTCGAAATCCCGGCCTTCGACAGCAGCGTCTATAAGATCGTAGAAATCACTCTTGAGGCGTGGCAGAACCACCTCGGTCTCAGGATCACCGAAACGGGCGTTGAACTCGATGACTTTCGGAGTACCATTGTGAAGGATAAGGCCGCCGTAAAGCACTCCTGTGAAAGGAACGCCCTCCTCTACCATGGCATCGGCTACAGGCTGAAGTATGGTCTCTATTGCTGTCTGCCTGATTTCCGCCGTTACAAACGGCACAGGAGAATAAGCGCCCATTCCGCCGGTGTTGGGTCCTTCGTCGCGATCATACGCGCGCTTGTGGTCGCGCGCGATGTCAAGAGGATAAAGCTTATTGCCGTTGACAAGACACATGAATGAGAATTCAGGGCCGTCAAGAAACTCCTCGACAACCACACGGCCTTTTCCGAACGCCTCGTCAAGAAGCATGTCGCGCAACGCGTCTTCCGCTTCCTTCAGAGTAAGTGCGACGACAACACCCTTGCCCGCAGCAAGCCCGTCATATTTTATCACTACGGGGATCGGACCGGCTTTCACATATGCCAACGCCTCGTCAAAGTCGCTGAATGTACGGTATGCCGCCGTCGGGACATTATGACGCGCCATGAGATCTTTCGCATATTCCTTGGAACTCTCGATACGTGCCGCGGCCTTTGTCGGACCGAATATCTTCAGTCCGACTTCTCTGAAAGCATCGACAATGCCTGCGGCAAGAGAGGCCTCGGGACCTACCACAGTCAGATCAATATCGTTGGCTTTTGCAAAATCGAGAAGAGCGGGAATATCGGATACCTGTACCGGGATACATTCGGCCTGGGTTCCGATGCCGGCATTGCCGGGAGCGCAATATATCTTTGACACCTTCGCCGAACGCGACAGGCTGTCTACGATGGCATGGCAACGGCCGCCGCCGCCGACCACGAGAACTTTTTTAGACATGTTGTGGGTTTGAGGTGTTGATTGTTGTTTATGGAGGTAAGATTAATTATACAGTCCGGACCCTATCCCAGTCCGGACTGTATAATTTTTTAAATCAATGTTTGAAATGACGCATGCCCGTAAAAAGCATGGCTATGCCTTTCTCGTCAGCTTTCTTTACGGAATCCTCGTCTCGGATACTGCCGCCGGGCTGTACAATGGCTGTGACGCCATATCGCGACGCCTGCTCCACAGTATCGTCAAAGGGAAGGAATCCATCGGAAGCGAGCACAAGGCCCTCGGTCGCTCCGGCGGCCTTTGCCTCTTCAAGCGCTATTGTAGCGGAACCGACACGATTCATCTGACCGGCACCTACACCGAGAGTAGCACCGTTCTTCACGACTACAATGGCATTTGACTTGACATGCTTGACGATCTTCCAGCCGAAATCCATGTCGGCAAGCTCACGCGCATCCGGATGACGTTCGGTCACGGTCATGGCATCGGTGATCTCGAGACATTCCGTATCCGCGTCCTGCACCAGAAGGCCTCCGGTCACTCCAACATAACGCGGACGTTTCTCACCCTTGGTTTCCATCTTGACTTCAAGAAGGCGCAGGTTCTTCTTCTTGGAGAAGATCTCAAGAGCCTCCTCTGTAAATGAAGGAGCCATCACTATCTCCAGGAATATGGGCTTCATCTGCAATGCTACCTCGCCGGTAACAGGACGGTTGAACGCGACGATTCCGCCATATATGCTGACCTTGTCCGCCTCATAAGCGCGAGTCCACGCATCAAGCACATCCGCACCGACAGCTGCGCCGCACGGATTCATATGTTTCAGTCCTACACAGAAAGGCTCACTGAATTCACTTACGATCTCGAGAGCTGCGTTAGCATCCTGGATATTGTTGTATGACAACTCCTTGCCCTGAATCTGACGGGCTGTAGCCACACTGTAGGAATATTCTTGGGGAGTGCGATAGAATTTCGCATTCTGATGGGGATTTTCTCCGTAACGAAGACTCTGCACTTCATCGAAAGCGAGGAAAAGCTTTTCGGGCAGACCTGCCTGACGACGCATATATTCGGCGATATGGCTGTCATAGAGTGCGGTATGGGTATAGGCTTTGGCCGACAGACGAAGACGGGTCTCTTCGGTAGTATTGCCGTTGGCACGGATTTCCGCAAGTACAGTCTCGTAATCGTCAGGTTCGCAGACCACTGTGACACTCTTGCAGTTCTTGGCCGCGGAACGTAGCATGGAAGGACCGCCTATGTCGATATTCTCGATCGCATCGGCGAGTGTCACATCCGGTTTGGCGACAGTAGCCTCAAACGGATAAAGGTTCACACACACGAGATCTATAAGACCGATTCCGTTTTCGGCAAGCTGCTGCATGTCGCTCTCGAGATCACGGCGCCCGAGCAGCGCGCCATGCACTTTCGGATGAAGTGTCTTCACACGTCCTCCGCATATTTCAGGGAAACCTGTGACCTCACTGATACCGGTCACTTCAAGACCGCTGTCAAGCAGCATCTTCATCGTACCGCCGGTGGCGATGATCTCCCAACCCATTTCCTTGAGAGAGCGGGCGAAATCGACCACTCCCCTTTTATCGCTTACGCTTATTAAAGCTTTCATTATAATATAAACAGCTGTTAAGTAGCTATTAAAAATTAAACGATATATGCAGCTATTGAATCTTGTAACATAAATTTTCAATAGCTACTTAAAAATTAAACGATACAAGCAGTATCAGACCAATGTCACGCCTGATCCTTTCACGACTTTACCGATCACTGCGGCATCGATACCGGAAGACTTGAGCGAGGCGACTGCCTTTTCGGCATCCGACGCACTCACTGCCACAACCATACCGATACCCATATTGAATATATTGAACATCTCGCGGCGAGGAAGATCGCCATACTTGCGCAGCAGGTCGAATACCGGAAGTATCTTCCAGCTTCCATCCTTTATCTCCACACCGAGACCGTCGCCCAATATACGGGGAATGTTCTCGTCAAAACCGCCTCCGGTGATATGAGCCACTCCGTGCACGTCAACCTGTTTCATGAGTTCGAGGACGGCCTTGACATAAATCGCGGTCGGAGTCAGAAGTACTTCTCCGAGCGTACGGTCTCCGGTTTCCTCATATCTGGCATTGAGGTCAAGTCCTGCATCCGATACAATCTTGCGTACAAGGGAGAACCCATTGGAATGCACGCCTGTCGAAGGCAGCCCGACAAGCACATCGCCTTCGGCTACTTTCGAACCGTCGATAAGCTCATCTTTCTCTACCGCTCCGACTGTAAATCCGGCTATATCATAGTCTTCGGGGGCATACATACCGGGCATTTCGGCTGTCTCGCCGCCGCCAAGAGCACATCCCGCCTGACGGCACCCTTCGGCGACGCCCGACACTATAGCCTCCACGACTTCCGGACGATTGTGACCTACGGCCACATAATCAAGGAACAGGAGCGGCTGGGCACCCTGCGCCAGCACATCGTTGACACACATGGCCACAGCGTCTATGCCGATCGTATCGTGACGGTCAAGCTCGAAAGCGATCTTGAGTTTGGTTCCCACACCGTCGGTACCGCTCACGAGTACCGGATGACGATATCCGAGTGAACCGAGATCGAACATGCCTCCGAAAGCTCCTATGCCTCCCATACAACCGGGCCGCACGGTAGAGGCCACATGCTTCTTGATGCGGCTTACCACCTCATAACCCGCTTCGAGATTGACACCCGAAGCCTCATAACTTTTTGCCATCTCCGGTCGCGGTTATCTGATTGAGTTAAGACGGCTGTCGATCTCCTCGTAAGCACCGATCACATTGCCGAGATCACGGCGGAAACGGTCCTTGTCAAGTTTCTCGTTGGTGGTGGCATCCCAGAGACGGCATGTATCGGGGCTGATCTCGTCAGCAAGCACGATCTTGCCGTCGGCTGTCTTGCCGAACTCGATCTTGAAGTCTACAAGACGGATGTTGATTTTCGAGAAAATGTCTTTAAGAAGTTCATTGATGCGCGCTGTCATGTCATAGATCTCGGCGAGTTCGGCATAAGTCGCCGCACCGAGTGCCACAGCGTGGTGGTCATTGATCAGAGGATCGCCGAGAGCGTCATCCTTGTAGCAGATCTCCATGATGGTGTTGGGAGCAGGAGTTCCCTCCTCTATGCCGAGACGCTTGGCCATAGAACCGGCGATAATGTTGCGCACGATTACCTCGAGAGGCACGATGCTGACTTTATGGCAGAGCTGGTCGCGGTCGTTAAGAGTCTCGATGTAGTGTGTCGGGATTCCGGCTTCATTGAGTTTCTTGAAGATGATGGTTGTGATCTCGTTATTGAGCACGCCCTTGTTGTCGATAGTCGCTTTCTTGAGATTGTTGAAAGCTGTGGCTGCGTCTTTGTAGTGGATAATCACAAGATTTTCGTCATCTGTTGCGAACACCTGTTTTGCTTTGCCCTCGTAGAGCATCTCTTTCTTTTCCATTGTGAATAGATATATGAAATGTTTTTATTTTTTATTTTTTGCGGAAATAACGCACTGCATTGCGGAATATATTCTGAGACTTGTCTCCGGCAACATTCTTCATAAGCCCCTCGCGATAACGCTCGGAATGTCCCATCTTGCCGAGTATGTGACCGTCGGGCGATATTATACCTTCTATAGCCCATGTCGAACCATTGGGATTTTCAGGAGAAAGCATTGTCGCATGTCCTGTGGCCGGATCTGCATACTGGAACGCAATCTGACCGTTCTTAAGCAGCGTCTCGCGCATTTTTTCATCTGCGACAAATTTACCCTCGCCGTGAGACATTGCCACGGAATGAAGCTGTCCGACCTCGAAAGAATCAAGCCATGGAGACGCTGTCGTGCCGACACGCGTCACCGCGATCTGGGAGATATGGCGGTTGATGTCGTTGCGGACCAGAGTCGGAGAATCCGGTGTAAGCTCGCCGATCTTGCCGAAAGGAAGAAGACCAGATTTGACAAGCGCCTGGAAACCGTTGCAGATACCGAGAATAAGACCGCCGCGTGCCATCAGACGCTCTACCGCAGCCCGGACTTCCTCATTGAGAAGCACGGTAGC
>OGHU01002098.1_pt1 | contig 10631 bp, 9 predicted proteins | sample 1571521 | NCBI WGS metagenome assembly OGHU01 (sample SAMEA2581963, study PRJEB24529) | metagenome | biome: Human gut stool | place: China | collected 2011 | reverse complement strand
GTCATATTTTTAGCAGCAGAATCAAGTCTGGCAGTGGGCATTTCATTGCTTGGCAATGCCGGAAGTCCTGACAACTATGTTTTTTATGCGGCGGCAATGCTTTTTCTGCTACACTTACCAGATAGACAAAGCTTGCCACAAACACGATCAGGCTGAGTGCAAGGATCACATACACGCTGTATTTCATGTGATCTGCCAGATTCACAATATAGTTTATCTGGAAAAAATAATCGCTGCCCCAGACTCCGACACCCTCTTTTTTTACAAGACTATCCGCATCCGGAATCACAGATAATACATAGTAATCGGTTCCTGCATCACTGCCCTGAACAGTGGAAAGGAAATCTGCCTCGGTGGAATCATAATCGGTACGGTTTTTTATCATATCATCCGGCAGCCCTCCGATATAGGAAAGCTCTACCGGCTGCGATGTAACCGTTGTCGGTGCACTCACGACTGTCTCTGACACTGTGACCTGCTCTGTCTGCTGTTCCTGCGTATATGGATAACGCATCTCTGCCGTCCAGTCTGATGTTCCATAAGAATAGGTGGTCGCAGTCAGCTTCCAAAACGTCAGCGGTGCATTTTCCAGAATATTTTTTACATTGCGCAGATCATTTTCATCTGCACCTGTTGCATTCTGGATGGTAATACAAAGTACCGCCTGACCGTCACCTTCTGACATCCCCTGCTGCAGTGCCTCATACTCTTTATCTGCCGTATTGTATACATACGCATAGTCTGTCGTCTCTCCGGTACTGTCATCCACCAGTGTCACTTTCACTTCTGACACCGGGAAATAACATATTTCAGTTGCAGCTTCTTCTTCTGAAATCTGTGCAGATGGCACATCTGACACCTGATAATAAAAAATACCGCTATCTGTATCATACACATATTCATTGATATATTTATTTCTGTACTCTCTGGTACTGTACGCAATGTAATACCCGCCAAGCACAGAGTTATCCACATAAATCGATGTGTCAGCATTCATATTGCACTGAAAAAGATGAAGATTGTCGAGACTTACTTTCTCATCAAAATTTGACTGCACATAGGTGTTCTGCTGATTCAGATCCAGTTTTTCCAATTCCTCATAATTGGACGCTTCCACCACTCCATACCGGAAGTTGGTATCCTTAAAATAGGTTTCATTTTCCGTGTTATTCAGATTCTGCAGCACTCTTGCAGAGTACTTTCCGGCAATCCGTTCAAACTGCTCCTCCCGGATCTCCTGTACACTTTTCGTATAAAACCCAAGTTCACTGATGAAATACGCCCCGGCTGTGCCTGCCAACAGCATCAGGGCTGACACCGTGATCAAAATCCACGCAATGATTTTTGCCACGGGCGATTGTTTCAACTGTTTCATATCGACTGTCCTTTCTTACTTACACTTCCATTTTATAGCCTCTTCCCCAGACAACTTTTAAGTGTCTTGGTTCCGCCGGATTGTACTCCACTTTCTCCCTCAGATGTCTGATATGTACCGCTACCGTATTCTCATTCCGAAATGGATTATCGTTCCACACTTTCTCATAAATTTCATTCGGCGAAAAAACCTGCCCCGGATGCTGCATCAGAAGTTTTAAAATATCATACTCGGTTCTTGTCAGCTGCACTTTATCCCCATCAAGTGTCACTTCCTTCGTGACATCATTCAGTTCAATCCCACCGATTACGATCGTGTCCGGTCTGACCGTGCCGCCTCCCAGTTTCATGTAACGCCTGAGCTGGGATTTCACGCGCGCCTGCAGTTCCACCGTATTAAACGGTTTTGTCACATAATCATCTGCTCCCACGGTAAGTCCGAGCACCTTATCGGTGTCCTCGCTTTTGGCGGTGAGCAAAATCACCGGAACATTGCTGACTTCACGGATTTTCAACATTGCTGTGATGCCGTCCATCTCCGGCATCATAATGTCCATAAGAACAAGATGAATATCTTCATTCTTTAAAATTTCCAACGCCTCTCTGCCGTTGTAAGCCTCAAAAACCTGATAACCGTCTGCCATCAGATATATTTTCAATGCGGAAACAATATCTTTTTCATCATCACATACTAATATACGGTACATTTTCTTCTCCTCCGGATTCGAATGTTCTCAGTGCGTAACTGAATCATTCCCTTTATGATCATGTACTTATTGTAAAGGATTCTTTATGAACTTCCAATGAGGTAAAACATTAAGATTTGATGAAGTTCTTTCGCTTTTTTCCTCTCTTCCATGCATTGGAAGCATTTCCAATCGCCTCCTATTGCCTATTTGTTACAAACTTGTTACAATTTATTTGTCCTTAAGAAATATGTTTGTAACATTCAAGCATTGGTTCCCGGCTTCTCCCCGAAGTTGAATACCGGTTTGGAACTGTCTGAAGGACAAACGATAACCATTTATGCGTTATCAAAAAAATAAAAATAAGGAGGTCGTCACTATGTGTTTTACAACTAATTGCGCTGAATTATTTAATCTGATCTGCAGATATTTTAAAATTGGTTGCTAATTCTGTTTCAGATATTCAGCTATAAGATGATTTATACAATGGGATATTAAAAATATTCTCTATTGTATAAAAAACAGGTAGCCCCGATGTTCGTAATGAACATTGGGGCTGCCTGTTTTTATGGGATAATTTACTCTGCCTCCCGCAGCCGTTCCACAATACTCTGTCTGCTTCCCGCCTGATAAAGTACCGCAGGGATCAGGCAGCCGAGCACTGCAAACACCGGAAGCATCGCAATAACCGGAAGGATGGTGAAATGATAAGTGCAAAACCAGAACATCTTCTCCATCATGTCTCCTGATAATGGTCCGCAGACCAAAGACAGAAGAAACGCCACCACCACAGAACCGGCAGTGTAAAACAGTCCTTCCTGCACAAGCATCTGCTTTAACTGGCGGTTTGTCATTCCAACCGACTGTAACACTGCAAACTCTCTTTTTCTTGAAAGGATTCCGGTCATGATCGCATTGAAGAAATTTAAAACGCCGACTAGTCCGATGATCGCACACAAAACACCGCCCAGAAGGAAAAACATTTTCTGAAACTGTTCAAATTCACTTCGGATAGAAGCTTTGCTCTCATACATCAGAACAGAAGTATCTCCTGCCGTAAGTTCCGCAAGATAACGCTCCGCTGCATTTTCCGCTTCCATATCCGGAGTATCAAACAGATAGAATTTCCGGATCAGCTCTGCACCGCAGTCCTCCCTCATCCGTTCTGCCGGAAGGATCGTGTCATATCCTGATCCGCTATAGCGGAATGTCATGGCATATGGAACTTTCACAAGTGCACACACGGTATAGTCCACTTCCCTTGGTTCTTCCTCACGGATCTCCACATACTCTTCCGGCGTTGTCGCAGAATCAGCAGGTTTACCTGTCCTGGTGTCAATCTCATACATATTCTGGTAAACCATGGTGAGCGTATCCCCCACTTTAGGATAGCGTTCTATATTTTCCACATTGCCATAATCATCTGTCTCGACACGGATCGCAATTGCATTTATATTCTCATCAAACAAAGGATCCAGTTCTCCATCCAGTACCGTCACCTTTTCAAAGAGTGCCTCATCCAGACCTTCCAGTATTGTTGGAGTCTTTATTTCACTGCCCCTTTTTTCATAATACTTCACTTTTTCTTCCAGCTCTTCTTCGCCAAGATACGGTACTGCCATTTTCTTATATTGCTCTGTATCCATCCATACCATTGTGGTCATATCTGTCATATAGCCGCTGCCGCTGACCGTCTCACTCGTATTTTCCTGAATTTCTGCAATTGTTTCCTCTGAAATATATTCATCTGCATCATTGTAGCGGAAATAATCTGTGCTGCTCACGATAAAATCGGCGCAGGTTCGTTGTGAAATATATTTTTCCGTATCAAAGCCACCCACAAAAGAACAGAGTACATTCAAAAGTGTCACCGAAAGTGCCAGGGATATCACAACAAGAACTGTTTTCTTTTTGTTTCTTCCCAGATTGGCAAATGCCATCTGATAAACCTTTGCTCCATGCGAGCTGCGGCGCTTTTTCTTCACACTGACACACTCTGTATATTTTGTTGCTTCCACCGGAGAAACTTTTGCTGCCATTTTTCCGGGCTTTGTACAGGAGAGGAAAACAGTGATTACTGCAAAGATTGCAGAGCCGGCAAAAATTACCGGGGAACTGCTGATCGTTACATGTGTTCCCACAACTGTTGTGCCCTTTAAAACAATAGGTGTCAGCCATGCCCCGATTCCATATCCCAGAAGAAGTCCGGCCGGAATACCCACCACACACAAAAGGAATGCCTGCTGTCTGATCATTCGTTTTAACTGCCGCGGCGTTGTTCCGATTGTCTTAAGCAGCCCGTAAAACCGGATATCTCCGGTAACTGAAATCTGAAAAATATTATAAATAATCAGATATCCGGTAAAAATCACAAGAAGCAGAAATGCTGCGATCGCAGCAAGAAGTTCCGGATCCATCCCTGCATTTAGCTGTGAAGCAGTAAGACCCCAGTTGACTCCGATACGGGCACTATTCTCCTGATCTCTCGTATTCCAGTCATATCCTAAGTCTGTGTCGATTTTCTGCATCTGTTGTTCAATATTTAATTTTGAAGGCAGCATGACATTCAGGTCTGTCCGGAAAGCTTTCTCTCCTGATGCCACCCACTTTTCTTCCACTGACTTCACGTAGTCTTTTGATACATTGATATAATGAACCGGCATCAGATCATCATATTCCCAGTATCCTGACAGAATAAACGTATCTGTCTCCTGAAATCCCTCATTCGTTTTATCTCCAGCCTGATACTCTATCGTCACCTTTGCTCCCAGCTCCGGTGTCACCCCGAGCAGCTTTAATGCAACCGTGTCCATTGCGATCTCATTGCTCTTCTCAGGTTCTCTTCCTGTCGTTGGTGTCGCATAGCTCCATTTTGTACAGTTTTTATCCATGTAACTGACTTCTGCCGGAACTTTTCCAAAAACACCTGTGGTGCAAAATCCACATACGATGCGTTCTCCGGCTTCCCTGATTCCCGGATGTGCTGATATTTTTTCCACCTGTTCCTCACTCAGTTCTTTGAACGTTCCGTCCGAATAGCCGCCTACCTGTCTGAAATTGTAAGTTTCATAACTCTCATTCAACGACATAAGAATTGTGAAAAGTGATGTAAATAATAACGTGGTAAGAGCAATCGCAAAGATTGCGATAACATTTCTTTTTCTGGTCGCCCACAGCGATTTATAGCTTAGTCTGCGTATGCATTTCTGATTTTTTACTTTCATAATTTTTCTCCGTTTCCTATTCGAATCTGTCCTGTACCTGTCAGTGTCTTTTACTTTATAATACGTCCGTCCTCAATTCGAATAATACGGTCTGCAAGCTGTGCGATCTCCTCATTGTGTGTGATCATCACAATGGTCTGTGCGAATTTCCGGCTGGTCACTTTCAAAAGGCTTAATACATCCTGACTGGTCTTTCCGTCCAGATTTCCGGTAGGCTCATCCGCCAATATGATCGCCGGTGCTGCCGCTAATGCCCTTGCGATCGCCACCCTCTGCTGCTGACCACCGGAGAGCTGTCCCGGAAGTGCATCCAGTCTCTGCTGCAATCCAAGTGTCTCTGTAATGCTATCGATAAATTTCCGGTCTATCTTTCCACCGTCCAATTCAATCGGCAGCACGATATTTTCATAGACATTCAAGACCGGAACCAGATTATACGCCTGAAATACAAACCCGATCTTTCTTCTCCTGAAAATTGTAAGTTCCTCATCCTTCAATGCAAAAATATCTTTTCCATCCACAAACACTTTTCCCTCTGTCGGTCGGTCAAGTCCGCCTAACATATGTAAAAGGGTTGATTTTCCACTTCCACTTGTGCCGACAATTGCCACAAACTCGCCCTTCTCCACCGTAAGATCCACACCGTCCAGTGCATGTACGGCTGTCTCTCCGCTTCCGTATATTTTCCTTAAACCACATGCTTTTAAAATATCCATATATCCTCCTTGTTTCCTTGTTTTGCGAAGCAAAAAAATCTGTATATAACATTTTTTGTTACATACAGATTATCACACAATATTCTTTCCAGACTCTTTCCACGGCAAATGAAATTCTTACAGAATTGAAAGAATTCCATTTACTATTTTAAAACATATTTCTGCGATTCCGGTATAGTTGATGTACTTTTTCAAAAATTATTTTTAGGCAGATAAATGGAAAACTTACTCCCGTGTCCGTATACGGAGGACACTTTGATATAGCCACCCTGCTCCTGCAAAATTTCTCTGGTCAGGTAAAGTCCGATTCCAACGCCCTCTTCATCCTTTACCAGCTCCGATCGATAGAACCTCCTAAAAATCTTCGGCAACTCCTCTTCCCGGATACCACATCCGGTATCTGCAATGTCAATTCTCACAAACATTTCATAAGAAATAGCCGAAACGGATATTTCCCCATGCTCTGTGTATTTAATCGCATTATCAATTACATTACCGATTGCTTCTCCTGTCCACTTCGGATCAAAATAAGCTTCAGCATCAGTATTATGTAAACTTATCTGTAATCCTTTTTCTTCTGCTTTCTGTTTCAGTTCCCATACTGCACGCTCTAACATTGGCTGAAGCTTTTCCATCCGAGGAACAAGCTGTAAAATTCCATTTTCCAGACGTGATAATTTCACAAGCGACTCGATCAGAAATTTTAGTTTCTGCGTCTGTTCATGGATTGCAGACACATTTCCTTCAATCTGCTGTGGAAGCTCCTCTTCAAGTAAAAGCTCACTATATAAGAGAAGATTTGCGATCGGCGTTTTTGTCTGATGGGAAATGTCTGCGATCAATGCTTTTATTTTGTTTTTCTCTGCCTCTACATTTTGTGCGGACAGAGCAGATACACTTAAGTAATGGGCAAATTTTGTCTCCAAAGCCGACATGCGTGTCTCGTCGAATTGTCCCTCTGTAAATTCTCCCTTGACTGCCACATTCAGCATTTCTTCTATTGTATCCATTGTTTTCTTTGTGCGTCTGTAATTTATAAAAATAATAATTGCAGTAACTGTCACGCAGACAAACACTATGAATATCCACATATCACTCCCACCTGTAACCAATTCCATACACTGTCCTGATCGCATGCTCCGCTCCGAGTTTATCCCGGAGTCTCTTGACGGATACCGATAGTGCATTCTCATCCACATACTCTGCGCCATCGCTCCAGACACGATCCAGTAAAAGTTCTCTGCGCATATTCATGCCCGCATTTTCCACAAGAATCCGCAACAACTTCTGCTCGGTCTTACTGAGTTCGATCTCCTTACCGTCCACCATGAATTTCATCCGGTCAAAATCAAACACATACGGCTCTTTGCGGTAAACGTGTTCGTTATCCTTTTCTTTTTCACTCATTGCCGCCGCTTTTCGAAGCTGTGTATTCACTCTTGCACGCAGTACCGACAAGGAAAATGGTTTTGTGATATAATCGTCTGCTCCAAGCTCCAGTCCATTTACAATATCTTGATCAGTATCATTCGCTGTCAGTAATATAACCGGGCAATGTGGGCGTTCCCTCTTTACGCTCTGTAAAAAATCCAATCCGCTTCCATCCGGCAGATTGATGTCTAACAGAATCAGGGATGGCATTCCACAGAGCATCTGTTCTTTCGCATCTTTTAAATTTTCACAGGAGACAATCTGCCTGTCTGTTGCTTATGCATAAAGTCCGCTGCACACCTGCATGCTGTTATTATCTGTTTTTAACGCCTTGCATAAGCCCTGATTCAAAGCTCTGTCATCTTCTATAATTAAAATTTGCTGCATTCTTCCTTCTGCTTTCAGTCGTTTTTTTCATTATACACGAAAAAATCCCCAAAGTATATTCCATACTCCAGGGATTTTATATCATCTGAACTGCTATAAACAGCTATACTATGAATTAAACTAACTCAAGTAATACTTCTAAAGCGCCGTCACCTTTACGCTGTCCGATCTTAACGATTCTTGTGTAACCACCGTTACGATCTGCATACTTAGGAGCGATCTCGTCAAATAATTTTGCTGTAAGATCAACTTCTTTTGTATTTTTCTTCTTTCCAGCAGCTGCTGTTGGAACTTCTGTTACAGTGTAAAGAACTTTCAGCATTTCTCTTCTAGCGTGAAGACGGGAAGGCATATCTTTTTTGATTGTCTTTTCTACTTCATCATAAACAGTTACTTTCTTACCGTCTACTACTTCTTTTACTCTCTTGCCTTCAGCATCTTTGCGGGCAACTTTAGCTTTTACAGTAACTTCTTCGAAGTTATCTTTTTCTCTTACTGCCATTGCAATAAGACCTTCAGCGATTTTACGTACTTCTTTTGCTTTTGCTTCAGTAGTAACGATTTTACCGTTGTTTAATAATGCTGTTACCTGACCTCTTAATAATGCTTTTCTCTGGCTTGATGTTCTGCTTAATTTACGATATTTTGCCATTTTTAAATTCCTCCATTTGTGGTGTACATCCGGCCACGCTCTTTGGACTTACTTACCGAATGCCTTTTATATAGTTGCCACTCATGAAAATGTGGGGTGTTGTCACCTCACACGGACATACTGCATGCTCATTGGACTTACTATTTCTGCCCGTTTTTCATAAGGTACCCTTTGAACATTAGCAGTTCAAAGAGAAGTGCACAACTTCGTTGTGCTTTATCGGAGTAAAACCGCAGGTTTTACTCTTCACCCTGGTTTAACTGAAGTCCTAACTCTTTTAACTTCGCTAAAACTTCTTCTAAAGATTTACGTCCAAGGTTACGAACTTTCATCATGTCTTCCGGAGTTCTGTTTGTCAATTCCTCAACAGTGTTGATACCTGCTCTCTTCAAGCAATTGAAAGAACGAACAGATAATTCCAGTTCATCGATGTTCATTTCAAGAACTTTTTCTTTTGCATCGTCAGCTTTCTCGATCATAACGTCAGCCTGCTGAGCAGCTTCTGACAGGTCGATGAAGAGATTTAAATGCTCACTTAAAACTTTTGCAGCCAAGCTTACAGCTTCGTCTGGTTCAAGAGTTCCGTTTGTATAAACATCTAATGTAAGTTTGTCGTAGTCAGTGATCTGACCGACACGGGTATTTTCAATAGAAAGATTTACTCTCTCTACTGGTGTATAGATAGAATCAATTGCGATTACGCCAATTGGAGTATCTTCTGTCTTATTTTTGTCTGAGCTGACGTAACCTCTGCCTTTTGTGATAGTAAGCTCCATGTATAATTTACAATCAGCACCACCATTTAAGTTAGCGATTACTAAATCTGGATTTAAAATCTGAATATCAGAGTCAACCTGGATATCAGCTGCAGTTACAACGCCTTCACCTTCGAATTCAATATAAGCAACTTTTGGTTCATCGGATGAACTATTATTGCGGATTGCAAGTTCTTTGATGTTCATGATAATTTCAGTAACATCTTCCTTTACTCCAGGAATTGAACTGAATTCATGCAATACACCATCAATCTTAACCTGGCTAACAGCTGCACCTGGTAATGAAGAAAGCATAATTCTTCTCAAAGAATTACCAAGAGTTGTACCATAGCCTCTTTCCAATGGTTCTACAACGAACCGGCCGTACTTCTTGTCTTCTGAAATTTCAGCGATTTCAATCTTAGGTTTTTGAAAATCGAACACTACAAAGTCCCTCCTTCTCGGGTTTTTTGCTTACATTAAAAAGTAAACGCCATATGATCTGGCAAAACTGCCAGACAATGGCTTTACTCTTGTTAATCCGTTGCTCCGGTTTATTTAGAATATAACTCGACGATAAGCATTTCATCAACTGGAACGTCGATCTGCTCTCTGGAAGGTAATTCTTTTACAGTTCCCTGTAATTTCTCAGCATCTACTTCTAACCAGTCTGGAACTAATCTTCCACCAGTTACTTCAACGATGTCTTTCATTCTCTGAATGTTTTTGTTCTTCTCTTTGATTTCGATAACATCGCCAGCTTTTACAAGGTAAGAAGGAATGTTAACCTGTTTTCCGTTAACTGTAACGAATTTGTGGTCAACGATCTGTCTAGCTTCTTTTCTTGTTCTAGCAAATCCTAAACGGAATACTACGTTGTCTAATCTTGACTCTAAAATAGTCATTAAGTTCTGACCAGTCATACCTTTCATCTGATCAGCTCTCTCATAATAGTTGTGGAAAGGTTTTTCCAAAACACCATAGATGAATTTAGCTTTCTGTTTTTCTCTTAACTGAAGACCGTACTCAGACATCTTCTTGTTAGCTCTTTTTAATTCTCTATTGGATTTTTTATCATATCCTAAGTAACTTGGCTCTAAACCAAGTGATCTACATCTTTTAAGAACAGGAACTTTATTTACTGCCATCTTAGTATCTCCCTCCTAATTAAACTCTTCTACGTTTTGGTGGACGACATCCATTGTGAGGTACAGGAGTAACATCTTTGATACTTGTAACTTCAAGTCCGCATGCAGAGAGCGCACGGATTGCTGCTTCTCTTCCTGATCCTGGTCCTTTTACGAATACGTCTACTGATTTTAATCCGTGAATTAAAGCTGCTTTTGTAGCAGTTTCAGCTGCCATCTGTGCAGCATATGGAGTAGATTTCTTTGAACCTCTAAATC
>OGHU01002081.1_pt1 | contig 10706 bp, 5 predicted proteins | sample 1571521 | NCBI WGS metagenome assembly OGHU01 (sample SAMEA2581963, study PRJEB24529) | metagenome | biome: Human gut stool | place: China | collected 2011 | reverse complement strand
CTGACGTCCTTTTCTTACTAACTGGTTAAATGTTGGCATTATTTTCACCTCCTGTATTATTCTTCAAGCATGCATCATACTACAATGCACGCTAAAATATTATATAAATTTCTGTTGTGCTTGTCAACCCACTTTTAAAAAATACATGAAAAAGAGGGAGATTTGCTCTCCCTCTTTTGTATCTTCACAGATTCTATTATCTGTGCTGTAATTTATTCTTCCGATGAATCCTCATCAGTTCCGGAAACGGCTGACAGATCTGTTCCATCCGGAACGGTTACTGTCGGGATCATTTCCTCTTCTTCTTCCATAGTGAAATCTTCCAGATCGTCAAATGAGAACTCTTCTTCTTCGTTCACATCACTGTCCAGTTTGATATTGCGGTATCTCTTCATACCGGTACCTGCCGGAATCAGCTTACCGATGATAACGTTCTCTTTCATACCGATCAACGGATCAATCTTGCCCTTGATTGCTGCTTCCGTAAGAACCTTCGTGGTCTCCTGGAAGGATGCAGCTGACAGGAATGAATTTGTTGCAAGGGATGCTTTTGTGATACCAAGTAATACCTGGGAACCAACTGCCTGTTCCTTGCCTTCTTCCTCAAGCTTTTCGTTCAGTTCAAGGAAATCAAGAGAATCTACCATGCTGCCCGGAAGAAGATCGGAATCTCCATTCTCTTCTACGCGGATCTTCTGTAACATCTGTCGAACGATAACCTCAATATGCTTATCGTTGATTTCTACACCCTGCAGACGATATACACGCTGTACTTCACGAAGCATGTAATCCTGTACGGCACGCACACCTTTGATTTTTAAGATATCATGTGGATTTACAGAACCTTCGGTCAGTTCATCACCGGCTTCAAGTACGGCACCATCCATGATCTTAATACGTGATCCATAAGGAATCAGGTAAGTCTTTGTATCCCCGGATTCCGGATCTGTAACGATGACTTCACGCTTCTTCTTGGTATCCTTAATGGTAGCAACACCGCCGAACTCTGTAATAATTGCAAGTCCCTTTGGCTTACGTGCCTCGAAAATTTCCTCTACACGAGGAAGACCCTGTGTAATATCGTTACCGGCTACACCACCGGTATGGAATGTTCTCATGGTAAGCTGTGTACCAGGCTCACCGATGGACTGTGCGGCGATAATACCAATTGCTTCACCAACCTGTACCGCCTGACCGGTTGCCATGTTGGCACCGTAACATTTCGCACAGACTCCCATGTGGGAACGGCAGGTAAGAATAGTACGGATCTTCACACTGGTGATCGGATTTCCGTTCTCATCAACACCCTTATTCACAACATCCGCTGCACGGCGAGGTGTAATCATATGGTTTGCTTTAACAATAACGTTTCCATCTTTGTCACAGATTGTCTCACAGGAGAAACGTCCGGTAATACGTTCTTCCAGACTTTCGATTTCCTCCTTGCCTTCCATAAATGCCTTAACGATCATTCCCGGAATCTCACGGTTTGTTCCTGCACAACAGTCAGACTCACGAACGATCATATGCTGGGATACATCAACCAGACGTCTGGTCAGGTATCCGGAATCGGCCGTACGAAGTGCGGTATCGGACAGACCTTTACGTGCTCCATGCGCTGACATGAAGTACTCCAGTACGTCCAGACCTTCACGGAAGTTTGACTTGATTGGCAGTTCGATGGTTCTACCGGTTGTATCGGCCATCAATCCACGCATACCGGCCAGCTGCTTGATCTGTTTATCAGAACCACGGGCTCCGGAATCGGCCATCATGAAGATGTTGTTGTACTTGTCAAGTCCGGTAAGAAGTGCTGTTGTCAGCTCATCATCCGTCTCTTTCCAGGTCTCTACAACTTCCTTATAACGCTCTTCTTCTGTGATAAGACCACGCTTATACTGACGTGTGATCCGGTCTACCGTATTCTGTGCCTGCTCGATCATCTGTGGCTTCTGTGGTGGCACTGTCATATCGGAAATTGATACGGTCATGGCAGCTCTTGTGGAATATCCATAACCCATTGCCTTGACATCATCCAGTACTTCGGCAGTCTTTGTCGCACCATGAATATTAATAACCTTCTCCAGAATCTGTTTGATCTGTTTCTTTCCAACATGGAAATCAATTTCCAGCTTCAAAGCATTCTCCGGGATACTGCGGTCTACAAATCCCAGATCCTGCGGAATGATCTCATTGAAAATCAGAAGACCAAGTGTTGTCTTGATAAATCCGGATACTTCTGTTCCGTCAGCCATAGTTGCCTTACGGTATACATAAATATTCTGATGAAGTGTAATCTCTCCATTCTCATACGCAAGCAATGCCTGATTCATGCTTCCGTAATGATATCCGAACAGATCCATTGGCTTACATAATACCCGACGGTTATTGTCTGTTGTATCTTCAAACCAGATCAGATCATACAATCCGATCTCACTCTTTCCTGTCTTCGGGTCCGGTGTGGTTGCTTTCTTTAATTCCTCAATATCGTTATACACTTTATCAGAAACAGCAACTGCATCTTTTTTATCCTTATAATCTGCCAGTTTGTGCATAGTCAGATAGTATACTCCGAGGACCATATCCTGGGAAGGAACGGCTACCGGACCACCATCAGACGGCTTCAGCAGGTTGTTTGGTGATAACAGCATAAAACGGCATTCTGCCTGAGCTTCTACGGACAGAGGAAGATGCACAGCCATCTGGTCACCGTCGAAATCGGCGTTGAACGCGGTACATACCAGCGGATGAAGCTTAATTGCCTTACCTTCTACAAGGATTGGCTCGAACGCCTGAATACCAAGTCTGTGCAGTGTAGGGGCACGGTTTAACATAACCGGATGCTCTTTGATTACTTCTTCAAGCACATCCCATACCTCCGGCTGAAGTCTTTCTACCATTTTCTTGGCGCTCTTGATATTATGAGCAATTCCTTTAGCTGCCAGTTCTTTCATAACAAACGGCTTAAACAGCTCGATTGCCATCTCTTTTGGCAGACCACACTGATAGATCTTAAGTTTTGGCTCTACACAGATAACGGAACGTCCGGAGTAGTCAACTCGCTTTCCTAACAGGTTCTGACGGAAACGTCCGCCCTTACCCTTTAACATATCAGACAGAGACTTCAGTGCTCTGTTTCCAGGACCGGTAACCGGACGTCCACGACGGCCATTATCGATCAGGGCATCAACCGCTTCCTGTAACATACGTTTCTCATTGCGCACGATAATATCCGGTGCACCGAGATCAAGCAGTCTTCTCAGACGGTTGTTACGGTTAATAATTCTACGATACAGATCATTCAGATCAGATGTTGCAAAACGACCACCATCCAGCTGAACCATCGGACGTAAATCCGGCGGAATAACCGGGATAACCGTCATGATCATCCACTCCGGCTTATTTCCGGACTCACGGAATGCTTCTACAACTTCCAGACGCTTGATAATACGTGCACGCTTCTGTCCCGTTGCATTCTCTAACTCTGCTTTCAGCTCTGCAGAATCTTTTTCCAGATCAATCGCAGCAAGCAGTTCATGGATGGCTTCTGCTCCCATGCCCACACGGAATGCACTTCCGTACTGCTCTCTTGCTTCCTGATATTCTGCCTCAGAAAGTACCTGCTTGTATGCAAGAGAAGTATCTCCTGCATCAAGCACAATATAAGAAGCGAAATAAAGCACACGCTCAAGTACACGCGGAGATAAATCAAGGATCAGACCCATACGGGATGGAATTCCCTTGAAATACCAGATATGGGAAACCGGAGCTGCCAACTCAATATGTCCCATACGCTCTCTACGAACACTGGATTTTGTAATTTCTACACCACAGCGGTCGCAGACAACACCTTTATAACGAATCTTTTTATATTTACCACAATGACATTCCCAGTCTTTCTGCGGTCCAAAAATTTTCTCACAGAAAAGACCATCCTTCTCAGGCTTTAAGGTTCTGTAATTGATTGTCTCCGGCTTTTTTACTTCGCCATGAGACCACTCACGGATCTTCTCAGGTGATGCTAATCCAATCTGGATCGCATCAAACTGCATTGCCTGATTCATGTCCTTTTTATTTGTTTCTGGCATTTATGACACTCCTTCCCAATTACTCTTCATCATCAAGAACTTCTTCTGCGTCATCAAAGAGATCATCAGCATCGCCGAAATCTTCATCATCGTTATCATTTTCCGGTTCTACATTGACAAGCTCTTCATTCTCGGAATCGAACTCCTGCTTGGTAAATCCGTGTTTTTCAAACGACTCACTGTCTTCAAATGCATAATCTCTGTCATCTCTGTCATTTCCAATGATGGCATTGATATCGGTATTTCCGTACTCACTGGTTTCAATGAGTTCTACTTCATTTCTGTCTTCGTCAAGCACTTTGACATCCAGACCAAGAGACTGTAACTCTTTCAAAAGTACCTTGAAAGATTCCGGAACACCCGGCTCAGGGATATTCTCGCCTTTGATAATAGCCTCGTATGTCTTTACTCGTCCTACGACATCATCGGACTTAACAGTCAGGATCTCCTGCAGAGTATATGCAGCACCATAAGCTTCCAGTGCCCATACCTCCATCTCTCCGAATCGCTGACCACCGAACTGTGCTTTACCACCCAGCGGCTGCTGTGTAACTAAGGAGTAAGGACCTGTAGAACGTGCATGAATCTTATCATCAACCAGATGATGCAGTTTCAGATAATGCATGTGTCCGATTGTGACTTTTCCGTCGAAGTATTCTCCGGTACGTCCGTCACGCAGCTGAACCTTTCCGTCACGGGAAATCGGAACACCCTTCCACAGACTTCTGTGTGCACGATTCTCTGAAAGATAATCCATAACGTCCTCTCTCAGAGTATCTTTATACTTATCGTAGAAGTTTTCTTCTCCGTCTTCTGCTTCCTCTGCATCAAACGGCATGTTTACATAGTCATTTGCAAGTTCCAGTGTATCCTGGATATCAATCTCTTTTGCGCCATCGAATACCGGAGTCTCGATATTAAAACCAAGTGCCTTCGCAGCAAGGCTTAAGTGAATCTCCAGCACCTGTCCGATGTTCATTCGGGAAGGCACACCCAGAGGATTTAATACAATGTCAAGTGGACGGCCATTTGGAAGATATGGCATATCTTCTACAGGTAATACACGGGAAACGACACCCTTGTTACCATGACGTCCGGCCATCTTATCACCAACAGAAATCTTACGTTTCTGGGCAATGTAAATACGAACAGACTCATTTACACCAGGAGATAACTCATCGCCATCTTCTCTGGTAAATACTTTGGCATCTACAACAATACCATATGCACCGTGCGGCACTTTCAGGGAAGTGTCACGAACCTCACGCGCTTTTTCACCGAAGATTGCGCGAAGCAGTCTCTCTTCTGCGGTAAGCTCTGTCTCTCCCTTTGGTGTAACCTTTCCTACCAGAATGTCTCCGGCACGGACTTCGGCACCGACACGGATGATTCCGCGCTCGTCAAGATCCTTTAATGCATCATCACCGACACCCGGTACATCTCTTGTGATCTCTTCCGGTCCGAGCTTTGTATCACGAGACTCTACTTCGTATTCCTCAATATGGACAGAAGTATATACATCATACTCTACCAGACGCTCACTCAAAAGAACGGCATCCTCGTAGTTATAACCTTCCCATGTCATGAAGCCGATCAGCGGGTTCTTTCCAAGTGCCAGCTCACCATTGGATGTAGATGGTCCATCAGCGATCACCTCACCCTTTGCTACTTTCTGTCCCTTGAACACGATTGGTCTCTGGTTGTAGCAGTTGGACTGGTTGCTTCGTGCAAACTTTGTCAGAATATATTCTCTGCGATTTCCGTCCTCCTCACGTACTACGATACGATTAGACTCAGAACTCTCCACGATACCTGCTTCTTTTGCAAGTACACAGACACCGGAATCGACCGCTGTCTTTGTCTCCATACCGGTTCCTACTACAGGTGCCTCGGTGGTAAGAAGCGGCACTGCCTGACGCTGCATGTTAGATCCCATCAGTGCTCGGTTTGCATCATCGTTCTGCAGGAATGGAATCAGTGCTGTAGCAACGGAGAACACCATCTTTGGAGATACGTCCATGTAATCGAATGCAGTCTTATCGTACTCCTGCGTTTCTTCACGGTAACGACCGGATACGGAATTACGAACAAAATGTCCATCCTCATCCAGTTTTTCGTTCGCCTGCGCTACATGGTAATTATCTTCCTCATCCGCAGTCATGTATACAACTTCGTCTGTAACACGAGGATTGTCTTTATCTGATTTATCAATCTTACGATACGGAGCCTCAACAAATCCGTACTCGTTAATTCTTGCGTAGCATGCCAGAGAGTTGATCAGACCGATGTTTGGTCCTTCAGGCGTCTCAATCGGGCACATACGTCCATAATGGGAATAATGGACATCTCGTACTTCGAATCCGGCACGGTCTCTGGACAAACCGCCAGGTCCCAATGCAGAAAGACGTCTCTTATGTGTCAGCTCACCCAGTGGGTTGTTCTGATCCATAAACTGTGACAGCTGGGAAGATCCGAAGAACTCTTTTACCGCAGCCGTAACCGGTTTGATGTTGATCAGACTCTGTGGGGAAATTCCCTCAAGATCCTGAGTTGTCATGCGCTCACGAACCACTCTTTCCAGACGGGAAAGACCGATACGATACTGGTTCTGTAACAATTCACCGACAGCACGGATACGACGGTTTCCTAAGTGGTCAATATCGTCATCTGTTCCGATGCCCCACTCCAGATGCATATTATAGTTGATGGATGCGAAGATATCCTCTTTTGTAATATGCTTTGGAATCAGGTCTGCAATATCTCTCTTAATTGCAGCGATACGCTCTTCCAATGTCTCGTTTTCTTCCATAATCTGCTGCAGAGCCGGATAATATACCAGTTCTGTAACACCAATAGCCTTCGGGTCCTCAATTTCAGGAATCCAGCTTCTGATATCTACCATCATAGAAGAAAGAACTTTTACGTTACGTGTCTCTGTCTGAATCCAGAGCGCCGGAACTGCAGCATTCTGAATCTGATCTGCCAGATCACGGTCAACAGTTGTGCCTGCCTCTGCAATTACTTCTCCAGTAGAAGGATCCAGTACATCCTCTGCCAGAACCTGTCCGTTGATACGGTTCTTTAAAGCAAGCTTCTTATTAAATTTGTAACGTCCTACTTTTGCCAGGTCATATCTTCTCGGATCGAAGAACATGGCAGTGATCAGACTCTCCGCACTTTCTACGGAAAGCGGCTCACCCGGACGGATCTTTTTATATAACTCTAATAAACCAGCCTCAAAACTTCCCTGTGGCTCACGCTCTGTGATCGCCGGGTCCTTCTGCAGGGATGCCAGAATCTTTGGCTCCTCGCCGAACATGTCAATGATCTGCTGGTTGGTACCTACACCAAGTGCACGAAGCAATACGGTAATCGGCACTTTACGGGTTCTATCTACTCTTACACTGAAAACGTCATTGGAGTCAGTCTCATACTCGAGCCATGCACCACGGTTCGGGATAACAGTACATGAATAAAGAGTTTTACCCACTTTATCATGAGCAATTCCGTAATAGATACCAGGGGAACGAACCAACTGGCTGACGATTACACGTTCTGCACCGTTGATAACGAACGTACCTGTCTCTGTCATAAGAGGAAGATCACCCATGAAAATTTCATGTTCGTTAATCTCATCTGTCTCTTTGTTATGAAGTCTAACCTTGACTTTCAAAGGTGCTGCATATGTCGCATCTCTCTCTTTGCATTCCGGGATTGTATATTTCACATCGTCTTCGCACAGTGTAAAATCGACGAAATCCAGACTCAGATGACCACTGTAATCCGTGATCGGGGAGATATCTGCAAATGCTTCTTTTAAACCTTCATCCAGGAACCACTGATAAGAATTCTTCTGGACTTCGATCAGGTTTGGCATCTGCAAAACCTCTTTCTGTCTTGAGTAACTCATACGCAAGCCTTTTCCAGCCTTGACTGGACGTATTCTGTTTTTCTCCATTGACGTTTCACCTCTCGTTTTTATTTCAATCTAGTTTTTCCTAAAAAAGAGCATGGAAATGCCTAGTGCACCACAATAGTGCAACTTATACTATACAACAAAATCAAGGGGAATGCAAGAATTATTTTTAAGAACTTTTTTCAGATAGAGAGAGGGGATACAGCTAAATAAAATAACCCAACAGAAATGCAAGCATCTCTGCCGGGTTATTATTGGTTTCTCGTCGCTTACGCACAGACTACTTTAATGTAACCTTTGCTCCTTCAGCCTCAAGTTTAGCCTTAGCGTCTTCAGCAGATGCCTTGTCAGCCTGCTCCTTGATTACCTTAGGTGCGCCATCAACAGCGTCCTTAGCTTCCTTCAGTCCAAGACCTGTGATCTCACGAACAACCTTGATAACCTTAACCTTGTTCGGTCCAACTTCTGTTAACTCTACGTCGAACTCAGTCTTCTCTTCAGCTGCTGCTGCGTCTCCGCCTGCTGCTGCTACTACAACGCCTGCTGCTGCAGATACGCCGAACTCTTCTTCACATGCCTTTACAAGGTCATTTAACTCTAATACGCTTAACTCTTTGATAGCATCGATAAATTCTGCTGTTGTTAATTTTGCCATTATAATTTTCCTCCATTATAATTTATTGTCGCACCGGTCAGTCTCTCCTGCCGTGCCCATATACTGTTTCATCCAGCCGCCGGATAGATTACTCTGCCGGTGTCTCTGCTGGTTCTTCTGCAGCTGCTGTTTCTTCTGCCGGAGCAGCCTCTACTGCTGCATCTGCCGCACCGCCTTTTTCTGCGATCTGATTGAGAACGCGAGCAAGGTTGGTAATCGGAGACTGTAAACTTCCAAGTAATTTGGAAAGAAGTTCTTCTCTTGATGGTACGTTTGCGATAGCTTTCATACCATTTGCATCGTAGAAAGTTCCTTCTACAACACCGGCTTTGATTTCAAGAGCTGGAGCTGTCTTTGCAAATTTTGCTAAGATTCTTGCTGGAGCTGTTGCATCGTCTTTAGAAATAGCGAATGCGCTTGGTCCTTCAAGAGACTCTTTTAAGCTTTCGAATTCAGTTCCTGCAATAGCACGGTTAACTAATGTATTCTTATAAACTTTGTAAGAAACACCAGCTTCTCTTAATGCTTTACGTAACTGAGTATCTTCTGCAACAGTAAGTCCACGGTAGTCAACAACTACTACTGACTGTGCATCTTTGATGTTTTCAGAAATTTCCTGTACGATAGGCTGTTTAAGTTCTACTTTTGCCACGAATCGTGCACCTCCTTTTATTATTTTGGGCAGTGATCAAAAACCACTGCATGACTGCATAAAAGACGTTGAGGTTTATCACTAAAAAACCTCTCTGTCAAAGACAGAGAGGTATAAAATCATAAATGATTCTGCTATAGATGAAATTCATCTATAAGATCTCCTCGGTAGGTCTAGTGTTACGCCTGTCAGGCACCTACTGTCTTCGGCAATATGCAAGACGCTGTTCTCACAACGCCTTGTGCATTATAACATTGTATATTGGGGTTGTCAACAAAAATTAAAAATAATTCTGATTACTGAGCAATCTTAACTACGTTTAATTTTACACCAGGTCCCATTGTAGAAGTGATTGTTGCACTCTTAATGTACTGACCTTTTAAGCTTGAAGGCTTAGCTTTGTTGATAGCTCCCATAAGGGTCTGGAAGTTGTCGCTTAACTGTTCTTCTGTAAAAGAAGCTTTTCCAACTGGCACGTGGATAATGTTTGTTTTGTCCAATCTGTATTCAATCTTACCAGCTTTGATGTCGTTAACAGCTTTTGTAACGTCCATAGTAACTGTTCCAGCTTTTGGGTTTGGCATTAAACCTTTAGGTCCTAATACACGTCCTAAACGTCCAACAACACCCATCATATCAGGTGTAGCAACAACAACGTCGAAATCTAACCATCCTTCGTTCTGGATCTTTGGAATTAATTCCTCTCCACCAACGTAGTCAGCTCCAGCTGCCTGTGCTTCATCTAATTTAGTACCCTTTGCGAATACTAATACTTTAACAGTTTTTCCTGTTCCGTGTGGTAATACAACCGCACCACGGATCTGCTGCTCTGCATGACGTCCATCACAACCTGTTCTGATGTGAAGTTCGATTGTCTCATCAAATTTAGCTGTTGCGTTTTTCTTTACTAAGCTGATTGCTTCAGCAACATCGTACTGAGCTGCTTTGTCGAAATTCTTAACAGCGTCCTGATATTTCTTTCCTCTTTTCATTCTAAAAAAACCTCCTGGTGGTATTATCGGGAGAGGGCCCTCCCACATAATCGTTAATAAATATCGTTATTTTTTGCAGAATTTCTCAGAAGAATGCCACTCTTGCATTCTTCCAATGAATTTGCTGTTTTTGTAAATTCTATTCTTCCACTGTAACGCCCATACTTCTTGCAGTACCAGCGATCATGCTCATAGCTGCCTCTAAAGATGCTGCATTTAAGTCAGGCATTTTTAATTCTGCGATTTCCTGTAATTTTGCTTTGGAAAGTGTAGCAACCTTTGTCTTGTTCGGTGTTGCAGAACCAGATTTAATGTTGCAGGCTTTCTTGATTAATACAGGAGCAGGCGGTGTCTTTGTAACGAAGCTGAAGCGTCTGTCTGCGTATACTGTAATAACTACAGG
>OGHU01002067.1_pt1 | contig 10775 bp, 6 predicted proteins | sample 1571521 | NCBI WGS metagenome assembly OGHU01 (sample SAMEA2581963, study PRJEB24529) | metagenome | biome: Human gut stool | place: China | collected 2011 | reverse complement strand
GGCTTCGGCGATTTCTCCATCACCCGTAAGTTCCGTGAGGGCACCTATCACATTCAGGTAAAGAACCCTCAGAACGTGGAAAAGGGTGTCGTATCCATGACCGTGGACGGCAAGGCAGTAGACGGACACATCATTCCTTACGAAAAGGGCAAGGAAGCATACGATGTAGTCATTACCATGGGTTAACAGTTCTAATAAACATAGTTTAAAACGATTTCTATCCTCCTTAAACCCCCGGCAGTTGTTGTAGCTGCCGGGGGTTTGCATTGGATATTCGTAGTTTGCGCTACAACATCTACACCATAAGGACAAGCAGGCCGTAAGCAGACGTCGGTACTTATTGACCGTATTGGGGTCAATTATGTACCGCTACGTTCTGCGCCAGAGCGAGAGCGTGCCTGCGGTTCTTATGGTGTAGATATTGTGGACGTTTTTGCGGCTTCCTTCCGGGACTCGATCACGTGCCGGATGGCTGTCAAATGATATTATTTTCTCCATTTTTCTGAAGCAGCTTCCGGTATGTGGCATCCATTCCCAGTGCTCCCAGTGGGGCTGTGATAAGGATGGCCAGCACAGCCACGGACAGAACGATCTTGCCGCAGGACAATCCCATCGATAACGGCACAGAGCCGATAGCAGCCTGCACTGTGGCCTTCGGCAGATAGGCTATCACGCAAAACGTCCTCTCCTTCTTATTGAGATCCGTTCCCAACATGCACAGTGCTACACCGGCGGAACGGAACAGCAGCGCCAGCAGGATCATCCCCACCGCTGCCGGTCCAGCTTCCATAGTATAGCGGATATCCACTGCCGCGCCCACCAGTACGAACAGCACTACCTCCGCTGCCAGCCACAGTTTACCGAATTTAGCAGACAGTCTGCCGGTGACTTCCCTAGGTGCCCGTATTTTCAGCGCGCAGGCCATGCTCACCACCGCCAGCAGGCCGGAGAACGCCACGGTCCCCTTTAACAGGGTTTCCAAAGCCATTAATAAGAAGGACAAACCCATGATGATAATAACTTTCATGCTGTTGCGCACATAACTGCCCTTTCGGTACAACAGTTCAAAAAGCTGCCCCAGCAGCCAACCCACCAATGCACCGAACAACACACCCGTCAGGATCGATACCGGGATATTCACAAAATCCAGGGCATTGACCTGTCCACCCTGTGCCATTCCAACAAAAGTGGAAAACAGCACTATGACATAAATGTCATCGCAGGAAGCTCCTGCCAGGATCATCTGCGGAATACTTTTCTCCGTACCATAGCTGTTCTCCATGAGATGCACCATCCGTGGCACCACCACTGCCGGTGACACTGCTGCCAGAACTGCTCCCATAACTGCCGCATCCACGCGGCTGATGTTAAGGATCATGGGCGCAAATATCACAAAAGCCAACAGTTCGCAAGTGGCAGGAACACGAGCCAAGGCGAATGCGGAGCGGCCCACTTTTTTCAGATCCTTCAGATCCAATGATAATCCGGCCTTCAATAAAATGATGATCAGCGCGATCTGCCGCAGTTCTGATGAGATATTCAGGATTGACACATCCAGCAGATCCAACACATAAGGCCCCAGAATAATACCCGTAAGCAGCATCCCGATAATACGGGGCAGGTGAATCCTCTGGCAGACCGCCGCCATGAGTAATCCCAGTAAAAAGATCAGTCCCAGTGATGTAAGCATAAAAATTCCTCCGTTTTCTCGCAGCAGGACATTTTGAATTCCAACAAAAAAGGCTGGTGTCCCCTGCATATTCTGCAGAAGTCATCAGCCAAATCGAATTCGTATGTTCAAATTCCGGCGGTTCGAAGCCTGTGCTTCCGGGAGAACCTCATTCCCGATGTTCTTATTATATACACGGTGCCCGCCCATGTAAAGGCCCATATTTTGCAAATATACCCGCCAGCATCCTGTACTCCATTAAAAAATATCTGCTGTGAGATCATCCCCGAAGTCTGCTGCCGGAATCTCAAAGTCAACAATTCCAACTGCATAGGACTGTAATACATACTGGCCGGATTCAAATACAAAGCCATCCTCTGTAATGTAGAATGTAGGGTCTGCGGGGCCATTATCCGTACCTGCAATGTCTGGCCCATAAATTTCCTGATAGATAGCATTCAAATCTTCCGTACCATCCAACACCACCAGTTTGATACTCTTCTCGTAATCGTTAAAGAAGCAGTCCTCCTTTGCCTGCATTTCCGCTGCCTTTGCTGTCACCAGTTCCAGTGCTTTGTCGCGGAATCCGCTCCCCAGACTGTCAAAAGTAATTCTCTCTCCGGTCTGCGTATAATAGTTCATATAGTACAAGGTATACCATCCATGAGCCCCCTGATCATACCCTTCCAGCCCCCACGACAGGCTGATCACCTTATCATCCGCGCGGATCACACGGAAAGTAAGATCCTCATAGCTCTGCTCATACACCGGCATATCCTCATAAAGTGTACCAAACTCCCCGTTCTCGATTCCTTCTACAAAACTGTCTACATATTCATCCAGCTCTTTCTGAATCTTCATCTGCACCGTCTCATTGCCCGGAATCGTCACTGTAACTGTTGGATAGTAATAGGTATAACTTCTGGTCTTGTCTTCGGGATCACTGCTACCCTCGTGATCCTCTGTGGTAAACTGCACCCATTCACTTCCCTGTATTTCACTCTGGCCTTCTGTCGGTTCCGTCTGTGTGGACACTTCCGCAGTCTCCTCAGTCCCGGCCGTCGTCTCTTCCGTCGTCTGACCGCTCTGTGTCTCCTTGATGCTGTCTATAACTGTCTCCATCTCCGGATCCGTCACCATCTCCCGGTTTCCGCAGGATGTAAAACCTAACAGTGCTCCCGCAAATACTGCTGCAAAAAATATTTTTTTCATAATCCTCGCCTCCTGATGCCAGTATATCTGCCGATTGCATCATATCTGCATCATTTTTATAATTTTTCTCGATTTCACTTTTTAAATATGATAGACAATTCCCATATTTTGAGCTATAGTAAAGCCAAATCTAAGTATGATTAAAAATAACAATACACATACTATAAAAATCAACCCGAGGAGGACTGTTATGAAAATATTATTTTATGATACCAAAAGCTATGATAAAGAATCTTTCGAGGCAACTCTGAAAAAATTTCCCGGCATCCAGATTGATTACATCCGGTCGGATCTGGATCCCCGTACTGCTGCTCTGGCTGACGGCTTCGATGCCGTCTGTGCTTTCGTCAGCTCCAATGTGAGCGAAGCCACATTAAAAATTCTCCACGAAAAAGGTGTCCGCCTGGTCCTGCTGCGTTGCGCAGGATACAACAACGTGGATCTGGAAAAGGCAGCTGCATATGACATATGTGTCATGCGCGTCCCCGGTTATTCTCCGGAAGCTGTCGCAGAGCATGCCATGGCTCTGGCTCTGGCCTGCAATCGCCGCTTATACAAAGCCTATAACAAGGTCCGGGAAAATGATTTCAGCCTCGCCGGACTCATGGGCTTCAATTTCTATGGTAAGATTGCCGGAATCATCGGAACCGGCCGGATCGGTGCAGCTATGTGCCGGATCTGTAACGGTTTCGGCATGAAAGTCATCGCCTACGATGTCTACGAGAACCCGGATCTGAAAGATTTCGTCACCTATGTGACCTTAGACGAATTACTGGCGCAAAGTGATCTGATCTCCCTTCACTGCCCGCTGATGGATTCCACCTACCACCTGATCCAGCTTGACACCATCAAGAAAATGAAGGATGGCGTCATTCTGGTAAACACTTCCCGGGGTGCTCTGGTCAAGACCGAGGATCTTATCGAGGGCATCCGCCTGCACAAGTTCGCCGGGGTCGGTCTGGATGTCTATGAAGAAGAGACGAAAAACGTCTTCGAGGATCGTTCCGATGAGATTCTGGAGCATTCTACCACCGCAAGGCTTTTGTCCTTCCCCAATGTCATGATTACATCCCATCAGGGATTTTTCACAAAAGAAGCACTGGAAGCCATTGCAGAGACTACCTTGCAGAATGCTCTGGATTTCGAAAGTGGAAAGAAGAGCCCCAATCAGGTGCAATAAAATATTTCCAATCGAGTAGGCTGACTCATCATATACACAAAAAAACGGATGGCCCTCCCAAGCCATCCGTTTTTCTCGTTTTTCAGTTTCCCGTCTTGTCCTTTTTCTCTATCTCTTACAGTTTTTACAATCATTCCAGATTCAGTTTCTGACCAACTCTGATCACATTCTGGTTTGTAATCTGTACATTTCTGCGAAGCAACTGTGCCAGAGTCATGTGATTTCTCTTAGCGATCCTGGAAAGCGTATCACCACTCTTTACCGTATAACCGCCCTCTGTATACCAGATGCTCTCGGAAGGTCTGCGGTCAGTAACAGTTACCAGATAATTGCCGCCGCGCTTCAATGCGAACATGGACTGTCCGGTGGAAGTTATGGTAAAGGATCCGCAATACTCCAGGCGTCCCTTCTCTGTATTATAGCGATACAGGTTTGCACTCTTGCCGGAATTGTCCTTGCCTACATTTACATGAATGTTGACATTCACTCCGAAGCTGCCGGTATCTCTGATACCCAGCTGTCTGTTCACGGTTCCGGACTTTGCGGATACCACATTTGCCGGGATTGTGTTGCTCGTCTGGTCTACTGTCAGATCAATATTCTGAATCTTTGACAGATCTTTATTCTTCAGATCCTGTCCACTGATGCTCAGTGCCACACCGTTTCCGCTGTGGAATGCCACCGTCAGCTTCGTACCTTTAATGGTATTCAGTACATTCTGAGGCACCTTGACTTCACCGCTGCATACAAAGTTCATGTTGACACTTGCAATAGCAGGATTTTTCATCATCTCTGCCACCTTATCCTGTACAGAGTTGCTTACATCCGTCCAGTCTACTGCAGGTGCTGCAGAGGAACCGCTGTTGTCATCATCATCGTCATCGTCATCATCGTTGTTCACCACATCTGCCGCTACCGTAAATACAGCAGAAGGGGTTCCGGTCATTCTGGCTCCAACACCTTCCGGTACTGCGGAAGTCACTGCCAGGAAACCGTTCATATTGATGGTACCGTCCGTATTTCTGCGAATGCCTCCGTGGATTGCACTGTTCATATCCATGTTCTGGAACCATTCTGCTGTAGCTGCTATTCCTTCACTGTTGGTAGAGTTTTCGCCTCTCCAATAATAGTTCATTGCATTTTCGTAGGCACTGGTCTCCTGAGTTCCTTTCGGTTTGAACTGTTCTGCAACCGTCTGCCCTGCTGCATTGCTGCTATCCTTAAAGGACAGGATTCCTTTTGCTATAAATGCAGTATTCTTTGCGTCATTTGTATAGAATGCCACGTTAAAGGACTCATTGTTATAACTGGTAGAAGAATATGCCTCAATATCCGGACAGCTGTTGGAATCAATACCCTTTGCCTTATTGCCGAATGATACACTGTTGCGCAAAATATGATGTCCGCTGATGCTGGAACCACCCATCTTGAAGCCGTTACCGTTACCGGCATCTACTTCCTGTCCGTTCTCATCCAGTACATAACCGTTCTTGAATGCCACGCAGTTCTGAATGACCACCTGACCGATAGCTCCGGTCTCTACCTTGGCGAACAGATCCCAACCGTCATCGGCATTGTATGCTGCAATACATCCATCAAATACATTACCCTCACCAATCGTCAGCTTAGCTGCAAATCCGTCTGCATCCTCATATCCCGCATCTGCGTTCAGATATGAAGTACAGTTCAGGATCAGGTTATAGGAAGGCCAGTCGCTTCTTCCGTCTGTGCTCTTGTAACGGCTGATCTGAATACCAGTATTGCCGTTTCTATATGCCATAATATCATCCAGTGTATTGTGACTGCCGGATACCTGAATACCCTTGAGGGAATTAGCAGAACCTGTTACATCAAATCCCTTGAAATACCAGTAATCACCTGCCAGGATCATACCTGCACATTTTCTCTGGAAATTCAGTACCGGACGAGAAGTGCTGTCCGGATCGGCAATCATATAGATTCTGGCATCTGTAGTTCCACTGACACCTCTGTCTATCGTCACCGTCTTATCCAGTGCATAAGTCCCGCCCTTCAACACGATCATCTGGCCCGGAGCCACGCTCTTCACTGCGGTATAAATATCCACAGGATCACTGTTGGTACCGCTTCCCGTACTTCTTCCCTCAGGAGCAGCATAAATAACCGTTCTACCCTTTACATTATAATTTACTGTAAAGTCAAATGTTACTGTATCATAGCTACTCAACAGAGAATACTCTGAAGGTCTGTAATCCGCATTCGGGGTAAACTCTACATGGAAAACGTTGCTTCCGCTTTTCAGTGTCGTATGGGTATATACCTTGGTATTTGCCTTTACACCCGCATCTGACAATACGGTTTCATTGTCACTGTTGGTAATTTTCAATGTTCCGTCCGCATTGCCGTAATATACCAGTTCGTAATCCGCACTGTTGGCTACAGAAGCAGAATCAATCGTATAATTCGGTGTTACATAAGTGACCGGTCTGGATTCTGCCGGAGCATCTTTGGCCGGATCGATTGTTGTCAGCACTGCATTGGCAACGCTGATGGTTGCAGTTCTGGAAGCGAAGAAACCTACATAGATGTTCTCTGCATCCAATCTGGTCAGTTCGTCTCCGTCTTTGCCGTGATAGTATTTATTGGTTACGGTCTCACCGGTTTCCACATTGGTATAGCTCAGGAAATAACCGGTATTGTTTCTCTGCAAAGTCATGTGGAAAGTGGTCTGCACGTTCAGATCCGTAATATCCTTCACAGCTTCTGCAGAATTGGTATATTTGCCTACTATGTTATAAGTTCCCGCGCCGTTTCCGCTGTTTGCAGCACTGGTCTCCAGAGTAGTCATGGTAGACCGGAAGCCCTGATCTGTAGGACTGTCGTTCATATTTTCCGGTGTTACACCTATTTTTTCCTGGGAACCGATACCAAGTTTCATGGTGTATTTGTCTCCGGCATCAGATACCTTGCCTTCTGTGGCATCCCAGAGATATTCCACCTTTGTAGCACTCAGCATATAGGAATTGTTCCAGAAAATACCGGAATCTCCATTCTCACCCACACGGTCAGCTGCCATAAGGCCAAAGCCTTCCTGTCCGTTGGTGTATGTCCATTCGTCCACCGTAATATCTGCAGATAACGTAAAGTTCTCTGTTGCCGGATCAATCGTGGTGTAGTAGAATGCCAGACCATCCGTTGAAGCTGCTACCAGCTTTCCTTTGCTGTTCTTCTCCCAGATCTTCAAATCACCTGTATCCAGGCTTCCACTATAACCGTTATTCGCTGTTTTGTTGTCAACGCCCTGACCAAATGCTGCAAAATTCCAGGTCTTCACTGCATCTTCAGTGATTGTCAGTTTTACTTCCGCCGGAGTGGATACATTTTCTCCTCTGACTGCAGCTACCTGAAATGTATATTCCTGACCTACCGTCAATCCTTCGATCGTCTGAGCCAATGCAGTCACTCCTTCTTCAACAACCGTGCCGTCCACAGATACCTTGTAGCTCTCTGCTTCGGCAACTGCCTGCCAGGTCAGTTTCACATTGCCGTGTCCCTTATTCTCAGCATTTAAGCCCTTCGGCGTTGCCATAGGTAATACAAATTCTATTGCTGTTGTCTTATTACTTGCTTTTGTATTCTCGCCTTCTCCTATCAGTTTTGCTTCAAAGCTGTAAGTGCCGGACGCTGCAGGCTGGAACTCTGCATTTCCAGAGGTTCCCTGTGCAGTAACGGATTTTGTCTCCACCGCATTACCATCAGCATCATACATCGTCACTTCCAAAGATTTTGCATAGATTCCACCGATCTGTGCAGTGTACGGAACGGTGATGGTTCCGTCCTTGACAAAAGGTGTTCCCAGAACGGGAGCTGCTATGTCATCCCAGCTTACGGAAGATCTGTAATCTACGGTCAGAGCATAGATCATAATCTTACTACCACTTGCATATAAATAATAAGTGCCCCCTTTTTCCACCTCATAAGTTTTGGCAATCAGGTCTGCTCCCGCCTTAAAGGTCTCAATCCCTTGGGGCTTGCCATCTACATCCTGCAAAAAATAAATATCTTTGCCTTTTGCTTTAAATACAACTTTGATTCTGCCATCTTTTTCCGCCTCCAGTTTTACTGCTGCACCACTGGTAGGAATTTTTCCTTTGTTCGGGTTAGGCGAATTATCTCCCTGTACACATCCTGTATACTTTACCCCATCTAAACTAGCTGAACCAGATTTAAAACTCATAGTTTCAAGTACAGAAATTCCGCCATCATACGTTGTTCCTGCTGTCAGACCCTTGCTCAGATCCAATTCATACAGGTCTTTTTCCGTTCCACTCTGCACAGCAGCCATTGCTGCATTCGCATCCTGTGTTGTCGAAGCTGCCGCAATACCTTCTTCCTCTCCCAACACTTCTCTGGCTGTTTCCGCATTTCCGTCAGAAACTGTCTTATTTATCCGTTCTACTACAGTTTCCGTTTCCTCTGCCTGTACAGAGATGGGGCTGATTCCCATTCCCGACAGCACCATGGCTCCCGCAAGAAGCAATGCCATCAGTCGTTTTCTCTCTTTTCTTCCTCTCCTGCCTAACATTCCCATACCTCCACTTAGCATGTGTTATAAACGATTATATTTGTAAGCTCTTACAACACTATGTACTATATATTAGCACTATCGCTTCACATTAGTAAACCATTTTTGTGTATTTTGAATATTTTTGGAAGTTATTCATATATTTTTTGAGTAATATTTAGCTAATATTTTTGCGCAACATTTATTTTTTATAAAATATGCACATTTTCTCATGAAATGTCTATTTAGGAAGAGTAAGCGTTTACATTTTCCTTCTGCATTCATTTCCCATAGCCGCAATATCTCTTGCCAAAAGTTATATAAACTTATATAATAATTACAAAGTTATATACACTTATATAAAGTTATATAAGATTTTAAAAGTTATATAAACTAATATAAGAAAAGGAGGTTTTCATTATGAGTACCAATCCGTTTACGTTATCTTTTGGAAAAAAACCGTTGCAATATATCTCCCGTCTCACGGAAACAAACCAAATTCTGGAAAGCTTTTGTGCCGAGATTCCATCCAATCAGATCTACATGATCACCGGTGTCCGTGGCTCTGGCAAGACTGTAATGATGACAAATATTGCTTCGGAATTACGAAAAAGAGAAGGCTGGATCGTTGTGGAACTGAATCCTACCAGAGATTTACTGCAAAGTCTTGCTGCAAAAATCTACAGCATTCCCGAATTACACACGCTGTTCATTAATGCAAAACTTGACTTTTCTGCTTTTGGTCTGGGAGTATCCATTGAAAACGCTGCTCCGGTCACGGATATCGAAAACGCTCTGGAACTCATGTTGAAATATATCCAGAAAAGTGAAAAAAGGTTGCTGATCAGCGTTGATGAAGTGACGAATTCCGAATATATCCGAATCTTTGCAAGCTCCTTTCAGATTTTTTTACGAAACGACTATCCCATCTTTTTACTGATGACGGGATTATATGAAAATATTTATAATCTTCAAAATGATAAAGTACTGACCTTTTTATACCGTGCACCCAAATTAATCCTGGAGCCACTCAATTATACCGCTATCCGCAAACAATATATGGATATCTTTTCTCTGGATATAGATGCTGCCGGAGAACTGGCTTCACTGACCAAAGGCTATCCTTTTGCCTTTCAGGTACTTGGTTATCTCTACTGGGAAAATCGCAATAAAAAGACTTTGGAACAGATTTTGCCGGAATATGACCAATATCTGGATGAATATGTATACAGTAAAATATGGTCGGAATTATCCGATCTGGATAAAAAAATCGTAACTGAAATGTCTCTCAGCGGAGAGACTCAGGTAAAAGCTCTCCGTGAGCGATTAGATATGAAATCTGAACTTTTCTCTGTCTATCGTGAGCGTTTAAAGAGAAAAGGTGTCATTATTTCCAAAGAATACGGGAAAGTCACGCTGGCCTTACCTCGCTTTGATGAGTTTGTAAAAATACAACAGCTTATGTAACTGCGGGACGCAGCGTCTATTCCACGCCCCGCAGGATAACTTTCCCCACATATTTCCGGACCAGTTTCTCCATCTGTTCCAGTTCCTCTCTGGAAAATGCGCCGAACGGATCTACACCGCCCGGTTTCACATCGTCACATTCCGCTGTCTGTATCATCCGGTACAGGCAGTTTTCATTCTCTTCGTAATTCTGAAGATAATACGCAGGGCATCCAGCGATCCATTTACCGATTTTCTCAAATTCCACCACGGTATGAATTCCCTTTACCACGGTAGTTCGGAATTCATAGGGGATACCGCTGCTTTTCAGGATGCCGATACTCTCCTCGATGCGGGAGATATCCATATGCGGCAGTCCCGCCGCCCGGGCATAATTATCTCTGGACGCCTTAATATCCATCGCCACATAATCAATCAGATGCTCCTGCAACAGATCCCACAATACTCCCGGCATATAGCCATTGGTATCCAGCTTGATCGGATATCCGAGTTCCTTGATCTTGCGTAAAAAATCCTTCAGATCCTTTTGCAGGGTCGGCTCTCCTCCGGTGACACAGACGCCCTGAAGAATCCCCTGCCTTTTCTTCAGGTATGACAGCACTTCCTCTTCCGCGACGGAGGGCTGCCCCGCAGGATCCAGTACCAGTTCCCCGTTGTGACAAAACGGACAGCGAAAATTGCAGCCCCCTGTAAAAACAGTGGCT
>OGHU01002061.1_pt1 | contig 10790 bp, 12 predicted proteins | sample 1571521 | NCBI WGS metagenome assembly OGHU01 (sample SAMEA2581963, study PRJEB24529) | metagenome | biome: Human gut stool | place: China | collected 2011 | reverse complement strand
GGATGATAAAAGAAAAAATGTCGAGACACTCTTAAACGCTTTTAAAATTGTTCATAATAAATTTCCAAATACATCTCTAAGCCTTATCGGACCATCATTCCATCAACAACACCCAATTATAAAAGAGTGGGAGAAAAAGGAATTATTAAATGGGATTCAACTAATGGGGGCAACTGATCATGATAAAGTTTTAAACATCTTATCACATTCAAATCTGATGGTACACCCTTCATTAGAAGAGACATTTGGCAATACTCTGATTGAAGCTATGGCCGTAGGATGCCCTGTTATTGGAGGTATAAATTCAGGAGCTGTTCCTTTTGTTCTTGACAATGGCCACGCTGGCTATTTATGTGATGTAACATCGAGTAATTTGCTTTCAGATACTATAATTCAAGTTATCACAAATCCTAAAGAAAGACTTCAAAAAAGTATTTATGCAAAAAAATATTGTTATGACAATTTTTCTTCTAAAAATATTGCTAATAAATATCTAAAACTCTTTGAGAATATTCTGAATAAATAATGATAAATATTTACAGAGCATACAAAAGTATTATTTCCAGATTTACCAAGATAATTAATCATATCATTTGCATAATCAAATTTCAAGGATATGGAGTTAATTATTCTTCTTTTAGGACAACAGGTATACCATATATATTTGTTGCCCAAAAGGGATATATAAAAATAGGTAAACATTTTGCAATGAATAATGGAGTCCATGGAAATCCAATTGGATGTTACGAAAAATGTACATTCTTTGTAGGTCCAAATTGCGATCTTAAAATTGGAGATAATGTGGGAATTTCTCAAACAGCTCTTATTTGTTATGCAAAATTAACAATAGGAAATAATGTAAAAATCGGAGGAGGGACATGTATTTGGACTACAGACTTTCACTCTCTTGATGCACATATCCGCCGCTCCAGTGAGGATTTTCAATATAAAAAATGTGAACCTATCGTTATAGGGGATAATGTATTTATCGGTGCAAAATCTCTAATTCTTAAAGGTGTATCTATTGGCGAGAATTCAATAATAGGAGCTGGATCGGTTGTAACCAAATCTATCCCTGCTAATGAGATATGGGGAGGCAATCCTGCTAAATTTATTCGAAAAATATGAAACGAATAGCTGTCTTACTAACTGTCCATAACCGTAAAGATAAGACATTAAATTGTCTCAGAGGACTAATGTCTCAGTCTTTACCTAAAGAATATGTTTTGGATGTTTACATGACCGATGATGGTTGCTCCGATGGAACTCCAGAAACGGTAAAATCTGAATTTCCAACCATAAACATTGTAAGGGGAGACGGAAATCTATTTTGGAATCGGGGTATGTATAAAGCATGGCAAGCAGCCTCTCAAACATATGATTACGATTTTTATCTTTGGCTTAATGATGACACAGTTCTCTTGACAAAAGCATTAGTCAACCTGCTTGAAGAAGCTACAGAACGTCCCGACTCTGTTATTGTTGGTTCGACACACTCTACGATTGATCCTACAAAGCTAACTTATGGAGGGCACTTTAAGGGTCGTCACATCATGCCAAATGGTTATTTGCAACCGTGTCAGACTTTCAATGGAAATATAGTTTTGATATCTAAAGCGATATTTCATAAAATCGGCAACCTTGATTGGGCTTATCGACATGCTATTGGTGATCTTGATTATGGATGGATGGTAACTCGCGCCGGATTAAATAATTATATATCTCGTGAATTTAGAGGGATTTGTGATAATAATCCAAAACCTCCAATATGGATTCGGCCTGAAATCCCATTAAAAAAGAGATGGAAAAATTACCATTCTCCCCTTGGATATGGACAACCAGGACCAATGTTTCACTTCAACCACAAAAATTTTGGTCTGATGAAAGCAGTAAAAGTATGGATATTTAATCATATACGCTTATTTTTCCCATGGCTATGGACAACATTAAAATGAAATATGCCTTTCAGGTAGATTCTGATATAGTTAAGTTATATCGGAAAAAGGATGCGAATTATGTTATCGAGATAGACAATAATTCGCCAAATAAAAATTTATGTGTAATATATTTTACCAGTAATGCTCTATACTATCCTAATACTACCAAACGATTTAAACACAGTATCGTAAACCATAATTATTATGAATGGAGACAAACTGTTCCCATCTCTGCTTATAAACAGATATTTCTGAGGGATATATATAAACAATGGTATCTCAACGGAATAAATCACAAAATTTCTACCCCCCCCCGAATTGTTAAAATTTCTTAAAAAAGAAGATGTCAAGTATAGAATAGTTACTGTTGGAAGTTCTGCTGGCGGTTATGCCGCAATTTTATATGGATCTCTCCTTGGTGCTGAAAAGATATTTGCTTTTAATCCTCAATTCGAAATCAATTCATTACTGAGTAGTAGTTCCGAGAAAATAAATCCTATTCTTTTTAGGAACAAAGACAATATCGAATTAAGAAAATATTATGATATTGTTCCTTTCATAAGTAAATCACCGATATTCTATTTTATGTCGGAAAAATCAGAATGGGATTCTGAGCAACTAAATCATTTGGGAAATAATCCTACCGTAAAAATTATACGTTTCAAATCATCGCACCACGGCCTACCATTTCCTCGTGTTGCATTGAGATTTGTAATGATAACTCCCAATGACAGATTGAGTGCACTCAACAGGAAAAGATACAATCCAATAATATTCTCTATAAAATTTGCCGGTATTTGGCGCACAGTCTTAGGCACATTATTACAAGGCATCTCAATATTGAATAAAAATTTAAATCGTGAAAATAAATAATTCAAAGATTCCTATCTTACTTCTCATTTTTAATAGAGAAGATGTAGCAATAAAAGCCATGTTTTCTATACAAGAATATAGGCCACAAAGACTTTATATCGCTGCGGATGGTCCTCGTATTTCAAAAAACGGAGAGAAAGATAAATGTGAAAAAACACGTCAGGCTGTACTTGATATGATTGATTGGGAATGCGAAGTTAAAACTCTTTTCCGTGATCAAAATTTAGGTTGTGCAAAAGCCGTTAGCACCGCAATTGACTGGTTCTTTAATAATGAAGAATTTGGTATCATTGTGGAGGACGATATTGTTTTAAGTCAGGACTTCTACCGATTTGCAAAAGAAATAGATGACAAATACCGTAATGATGAACGCATAATGTGCATTAATGCCCAATACATTGGGCATCCCAAAAATTTCAAATCCTCATATGTGTTTTCTACTATGGGAAGTCCCTGGGGCTGGGCGACATGGCGAAGAGCTTGGCAACATATGGACCTATCGATGAGCCTATTTCCAAGAAATTCATTAATTAAACATATCAAAAGTTTTGGCTTTGTCAGGGCTTTATTTCTTTATTATTATTATTGGAAACATGACTATCGCATAATTTCTTCTGGCGGAGACATTTCATCATGGGCAACGAGGTGGTCATTCAATATATTCGCCAATGGAGGTTTAGTTGTCGTTCCGACGGTAAACATGGCAATTAATGTAGGATTAACAGGAACCCAAAGTACACATTATGAGACTAAAGACAAGAATTTATATTCTTTTATGAAACTTGAAAAGTTGCCTACAAACTTATCTCATCCGAATGAAATAAAAGTTTGTAAAAAGATGCGCAAAATCGAAAGTCGAGACTTTATTCGCATTCGGGTACATGGCTTAAAAAAGAAACTTCAGTTCCATCATTAAAATGAAAATTGTCAATATACTTGGAGGTCTCGGAAATCAGATGTTTCAATATGCGCTGGCAATTGCTTTGCAATCGAAACATCCTGAAAAAATTATAAAAATTGATATAAGCGGATTCAAAGGGTATCCACTCCATAATGGATATGAACTTCAACGCATATTCAGTACCGCTCTCCCCTTTGCCGATATAAAAGACCAGATCTCGCTGTTTTATCCTCTTCGCACCTATAAAATGTGGCAACTGGGAATAAAATTTCTGCCCAAACGCAATACGGTTATCTATGAAAACGAGGATATGAAATATAATTTCGAGATAATAGAAACAAAAAAGTCCTCTTATTACTTAGGATATTGGCAAACAGAAAAATATTTCAAAAATATTCGGCCTAAAATATTGCAAGCATTTAGTTTTCCTGAGATTCCGAACAATTCTCCCAATAGTTATATCAGCAATCTTATAAGTAATCATAATGCTATCGCAATCCATGTTAGAAGAGGCGATTATGTAAAAATAGGAAATACCCAAGGAATCTGTTCGCTGGAATATTATAAAAATGCAATCGAATACATCAAAACAAAAACAAATCCTGAAATTTTCTTAATATTCTCAGATGATATCGATTGGTGTAAGAAAGAACTTTCTCAATACTTAGGAAACATTACCACTACGTACGTAGATTGGAACCGGAAAGAAAATTCTTTCCGCGACATGCAACTCATGAGCCTCTGCAAACACAACATCATCGCCAATTCATCATTTTCTTGGTGGGGCGCATGGCTTAATCAAAATCCAGACAAAATAGTTGTAGCCCCATCAAGATGGATGAACAGTGGTGGATGGGTTGATATAATACCTGAAGGCTGGCATACAATCTGAGACTTTATTCAATACAGCTAAATATATGTTATCCCAAGATTTAGGGGAACATAACCAGCGCATAAACAAGTCGGGCAATAATACACACGGAAAGAGAGGTAACAAAGGACCGGGGAGGTCGGATGTTGTCTTTCAGATACGCTCTATTGCCAATTGGCTGCGTAGTTTTATTCGCTTCAGAATAAGACAGCGTTGGATTAAGGTTTCCGGAATGACAAGAATTCATTCATCTGTGCACCTGAGTGCACCAAACAAAATAATAACATTCGGACATCACGTACAACTTGGTCCACATTGCCATGTATCAGCAGATATTCATTTTGGAAATTATGTGCTATGTGCTGCCAATGTATCATTTATTGGCAAAAACGAACATTCCTATAGTTTCCCGGGTGAAACTATATGGGATGCACCACGTGGCAAGGACGAGCCAACCATGATCGGCAATGATGTATGGATTGGACACGGAGCCATTATAATGGGAGGCGTAAAAATTGGCAATGGTTCCATAATAGCTGCTGGTTCAGTTGTGACCAAGAACATACCTCCGATGTGCATAGCAGGCGGTAATCCTGCCAAGATTATTAAGAATAGATTTTCGACTGAAGAACTGACCACATTACATCAAAATTACATAACTAAATTATGATGAACGCTCTGATTAACGCCTATGCTGTCAATCCTGACTGGGGAAGCGAACAAGGAATGGGATGGAATTGGGTTATTAATTTAGCTAAATTCTGTCATGTAGATGTTATAACTGAAGGTGAATTCAGAAAAAATATTGAACGAGAACTCAAGAATTTACCTCAAAAAGACAATATCCGATTCCATTATCTGCCTGTTTCAGATAAAGTACGTGAAATGTGTTGGAATCAAGGCGATTGGAGATTCTATCTATATTATCGTAAATGGCAAAAAAGAGCTTTAAGATGTGCAAAATATATAATTGAGAATTATCATATAGATGTAATTCATCAATTAAATATGATAGGATTTAGAGAACCCGGATATTTATGGAAAATTGAAAATATTCCCTTTATATGGGGGCCTGTCGGCGGAATGGAAATGATGCCAATGTCCTATTTAAATAGGATCAGTTCCATCCAACGAATTTTCAATTCTATAAAAAATGTTATTAATTACTTTCAATATAAATATTCCCCACGCGTAAGATCTGCAATAAAACGATCTGATATCATTATTTCAGCTGTAAAAGGAGTTCAGACCGTACTTCGCGACAATTACCACAAAGACAGCATTCTTATTAATGAGACAGGGGTTGAAATAAATTCAGATATAATAAAAGTTCATAGCAGTCAGAACAAACCTTTCAAAATTATCTGGGTTGGAAAATTCGACTTTAGAAAACAACTTCCACTTGCACTTAGATCCATAATCGCTATGAATAAAAAAGATGTAGAATTTCACATTTGCGGTTACGGATCGAAAAAAAACGCACAGGAAATGTTGAATATTGCTCAAGCGGGTGGAATATCTTCTATTTGCCATTGGCATGGGAATATACCAAACACAGAAGTCAGACATTTGATGGCAGAATCAGACATTCTGTTTTTCACTTCAATTATGGAGGCTACTTCTACTGTGGTTTTGGAAGCAATTTCTGTAGGATTACCAATATTATGTTTCAACACATGCGGTTTCGGTCCTATAGTAAAAAATTTTGCGGGAATAACTATTGATTTGTCTGACCCTAATAAATCTGTAACACACTTTGCCGAAGAACTACTTTCAGTATATAATAACCGCGAAAGACTTAATGAAATATCTAAAAAAATAATTTCAAAAAGAGAATCTTTGACATGGGAAGCCAAGGCTTTTAAGACGGTTCAATTATATAAATCCTTAATTAATTAGCAACATTCTCAAGGTCTTTCTTATCGGCTAATTAGAACAATCGTTAATAATGTCAACATCCCTTCCAAAGCTTGCAAATGTAGTTATTCTACGCTCATTTGCCATAATGGCAGTTGTATTATATCATTGTTATTGCCCCTGGCTCGATGCATGGAATTGGATAAATACACCTATTAGGCCCATCTATTCCTTCTTTATGGAAGTGATGTTGGTAGGCCGTATGCCATTATTTGTTTTTGTATCTGGTTACTTATTTTCTCATTTATATATAGATAGAGGAAAATATCATCATTTTATTCCTTTTTTAAATAATAAGTTTAAACGTCTATTAATTCCACTTTTTTTATTCAGTGCTTTAATGACCCTCTGCCTGAATAAAAATTACATCAATATGATCATCGGAAACGATTGTTATCATTTATGGTTCTTAAAAATGCTTTTCTGGTCTTTTTTAATATGCTGGGTTATAGCGAGTCGGATCAGATCCGTATTCTTAGACCTCTTATGTTTGGCAATCAGTATTTCCCTGATGTTCATCCCTTTCCCAAATATATTGGGACTAAGCCAGTTATCAAAATATTTCGTATTCTTTTTAGGAGGATACTTGTTTTATAAATATCGCCACAATATTTCTTTTATATACAAAAGGCCATTTGGTATTTCAATATTTATCCTTTATATACTACTCTGTGGATTATGTGCTATAAGATATTCTGAGAATTTACCATTAGCCTATTCTGATATAATACATTCAGATAAAATTATAGTACTTTCACGATATATATTAAGACCAATAATGATAATAATGGCCTTTATACTGGTGGATTGGTTTATTTCAAATAGGGATATAGGATTTACTCGTTTTTTCGATTCATTAAACAAACTCAGCTATGGTATTTATCTTTTTCATATGCTCTTCATTCAACTGATCTATACATATGGCTTGAACCAAGCAAAAATACTATTCTCTCAATATTATATAGCAATGCCTATAATTATGTTTTTAGTTGTATTCTCAACAAGTGCCTCTATAACTTATTTACTTCATAAAACAAAATGGGGAAAATGGCTAATCGGTTAGTCTATTGTTTTGGGACAAATAAATATGAATACATTCTTTAACATCAATTATGAACTGGACCGAAAAAAGGTCCATAAAACAATAAAAGATCGACTTGAAAAAGATGGATCTGATTACATCTGTGTTGCTGATGGGGTAATACTTAATACTGCTAATAGAAATGCAAAATATCTTGATGTAGTCAATGGTGGAATGTTCTCCATTTGTGACAGCAGTTATGTTCCGTTATACATAAAATGGATTTATGGCCAACAATATGAACAATATTGTGGAAGCGATATTTTCATGGACATTGTATCAAGCCGCAAATATAGAATGATATTCTTGGGGGCACAACAACGAGTTCTTGAGGGACTAAAAAATAGACTAACTCAAATAAACCCAGCTATAGAAGACATGAATTTCATTGAACTTCCATTTTGCAAGGTTGAAGAGTTTGATTATTCAAAGATTGCCGAATCAATAGAAAATGATGGTGCGGATATTATCTGGATCGCATTGGGCGCACCGAAACAAGAATTTTTCATGTCTCGACTTAAACCACATCTTAAGCATGGTATTATGATTGCCGTAGGGGCTGCTTTCAAATTTTACAGCGGGGTTGACACTAAACGGGCCCCGGAATGGATGATTAAAAATAGGCTTGAATTTATATATCGCCTTACTCAAGAACCGAACAAACAATTTAAACGCTGCTTTAATATTATCAGGACGCTTCCGACCCTTTTATTAAGAGAATGGTATGTAGCTCGAAAAACTAGCATTAATAATTAGCCCTTGATGAATAAATATCTGAAAATAATTCGGATTATTAGTTTATTCTTTTTAGCAGGATATTCTAATAATAACACTCAGGCCGCTGAACTCGATTTCTTCATCGGAGCGCAATTTAATTTCCGCGACATAAATTGGAATAATCGGGTCTACGACGTATTACTGAATCTCACGCCGGGAGTGAAGTGGCGGTTCGGCGACCGCTGGGAGGTAGCCGCTCAGGCTCTCGTACCGGTAGTGAACCAGTATGGCGAGCGATACAGCCATGTGCGTCTGAATGTGGCGTCGGTGTCGAAACAGTTCGGCTTTTTCGGCCGCTGGCGCATGAAGGTAAGCGCCGGCTGGTTCGCATACGAGCGCTATGGTCTCGACATCAAGAACATGGTGGTGATCAACGACTGGCTGGCCATGACGGCGCAGTTCGGACTGACGGGATACTGCTCGATGGCATATGGCCTTGAGGGTAGTGCGCCTGAAAGAATCACGGCCATAGCCGGTCCGGAATTTTATCTGCACAAGTGGAACACGCAGTTCTCGCTGCGGGGAGGACGGTTCGTCTATGAGGACTATGGCGTGGTGGCGGAGGCGATGAGACATTTCAAGCATGCATCGGTCAGAGTTTACGCATCTTACAGCAATATCGGCCGCGAAAACGCGGGCTTCCGCATCGTGGCGATGCTCCCTCCCTACACCAGAAAGAAACGCAAGGTCAATTTCAGACCGGCAAGCAATTTCCGGCTTACCTACAGCATGGAGGCGGATTCTTATGCCAACTACAATTACATGACCGATCCGGAAGAAAATGAACGCGAGGGATGGTTCGACCATGATCTTATTCCCTGGGGACCGGACAGCGCTTTCTCTGATTTCAAGTATGTGGAACCCGCGCCCAAGGCAAAAAAGGTGAAGAAATGATCCGACAGACTGTTATCGCGGCGATTCTTTCGCTGGTCTCATTTTTTGCATCCGCCCAGCTCTATACCGGCATGTCGGGCCTGATACATGTGCCTTCGGCCGAGATGTTCGAGGCCGGTGAGGCTCAGATCGGAGCCTATTACATGAACCGGCATTTTCTGCCGGGATCAGGCAATCCCGAACTCAAAGGATTCAAGTATGACGGGAAAGGATATGACACGGTCGATTTCTACGCGTCGATCACGCCTTTCAGCTGGATTCAGATCGGTTATACTTTCACGCTCGAAAAAAGTCTGACCAAAGGCTATGACAAACCGGGCTACAATATGAAAGACCGTTATATCTCGCTTAAAGTGCAGCCGCTCGGGGAAGGAAAATGGTACCCGGCAGTGGCTCTCGGCGCAAACGACTTTCTGAGTTCTGCTGCAAAACGGCATAGCGGAGCTTCGGAAACAGGCGGTTATTTCTGCAATTTCTATATAGCCCTGACAAAGCATTTCGACCTCCGGGGATCGGAGCTTGGTGTGAATCTCGACTACCGATATTCGCCCAACGAATATTTCCGGAAGTGGAACGGTGTGGTCGGCGGCGTCGCATGGCGCCCGCGCGGTTTCAGGAAGCTGCGCGTCATGGCGGAGTGGACCGGACATGAAGTGAACATCGGCGCCGATATTCTGCTCTGGAAGCATCTCTTCATCCAGACGGCCATGGTGGGCTGCCGCTATTTCACCGGAGGAATCAGCTACCGCGTAAACCTATTTTAAAATCAATCATATAAATCATATAAATTAACCCTTTTAACACACAAAGCAATGAAGAAAATTCTTATCTATGGAATGCTGGCATTTCTCGGAGTGTCACTCTCTGCTTGTCACAAACACCACGATCCGTCGTACGACGATGTGACTCCTCCTGAAGTCGCAGTCGCTCCCAACACTCTGTCGGGTATCGTGACCGACATGCAGGGCAACCCGATCGCAGGCGCGACGGTAAGACTCGGAAGCGAATCTGCCACTACAGGCGAGGACGGCGTCTACGAGTTCGGCAATGTGACCGAAGGCACTTATACACTTTCGGCTTCGGCCAAGGATATGTTCGAGGCAACAGGAAGTCTGACGGTGGCCAAATCGGCTACCACACGCCATTACGTATGGAACGCCACTCTGGCTCGCGTCAACAAGACTTCTTTCAACGTGACTGTGGCCGGCGGCGGTCAGGGCCAGGTGGAATCTGACGCTCTCAAGGGCAACGACGAGGGAAAGGTGGACATCTCTGTCAATGTGCCCGACAATGTCGTGCCGGAAGACACCGAGATCTCGATCACTCCTATCTATACGGAGGCAAGCGCATCGGTGAGAAGCGCAGCTGAGGAAGAGACTCTTCTCATCGGCGCGACTCTGGCGTGCAGCAATCCCTCGCTCACTCTGTCGCAGGACATCGAGCTGACTTTCGCTCTCGACTCAAGCATTGCTTCGAGCGTGACAACCAAGAAATATGTAAACGGCCGGTGTGTTGAAGCCCCCCAAAGCGTGACAGACG
>OGHU01002059.1_pt1 | contig 10807 bp, 10 predicted proteins | sample 1571521 | NCBI WGS metagenome assembly OGHU01 (sample SAMEA2581963, study PRJEB24529) | metagenome | biome: Human gut stool | place: China | collected 2011 | reverse complement strand
TCGGCAGCTTTGAAAACTTCAAGAAAGAATTCAATGCAGCAGCAGTCGGATTGTTCGGTTCAGGATGGGCCTGGCTGTCAGTAGACAAGAACGGTAAACTGCATATCACCAAAGAAGGAAACGGCAGTAACCCTGTACGCGCCGGACTGAAACCACTTCTGGGTTTTGATGTGTGGGAACACTCCTACTACCTGGACTACCAGAACCGCCGCGCCGACCACGTAAACGCCCTGTGGAACATCATCGACTGGGATGTGGTAGAAAAACGAATGTAACCGGACTCATTAAAATTAAGCTAAACTATACTATTGAAAAGGTCGTTGTGAATTTCACAGCGGCCTTTTTTCTAGCATAAAAAACTAAACTATCTATTGTATTTCAAAGGCATAATTTGTATTTTTGCAATAGCCGAAAATCAAAACAGACAATTATGACACTTCAGCTAAAAAATAAAAAATGGCGCATTGTCTACGTTATTTCCTTTCTTTTATTCTCCTTTACAGGCAATGCGGCTATTCCGGAAGAACCGGAAGAGGAGATTCTTTTCGTGACGTCCTATAATTCCGATACTAAATATACCTACGATAATATCAACACGTTCGTAGAAACGTACCGCCAACTGGGTGGCAAGTATTCCACCATCGTAGAAAACATGAATGTTACCGACCTCAATCAATCCAGAAAATGGAAAAAAAGACTTACCAACATTCTGGACAAACATCCGAACGCCAAGCTGGTTATCCTGCTGGGTGGCGAAGCGTGGAGCAGTTTCCTGCACCTCGAAGACGAGAAGTACAGACAACTGCCCGTATTTTGCGCTATGGCATCGCGCAACGGCATCCGTATTCCGGAAGACTCTATTGATATACGGACTTATGAACCTCAGAGTATCGACTTAACGGAAAGAATGAACAAATACAATATAATATACTGTAACACATATGAATATGATATCGATAAGGACATAGAAATGATGCGAAGCTTTTATCCGGATATGGAGCATTTAGTGTTCATCTCGGACAACACCTACAACGGACTTGCCGAACAAGCGTGGGTAAAAAAGAATATGAAACGCTATCCGGAAATATCGACGACCTATATTGACGGCCGTATCCACACCCTTGATGCTGCCGCCAAACAACTACGCGATGTCCCCAAAAATTCGGTTGCACTACTGGGTATCTGGAGAATTGACAATCGGGGCATAACGTATATGAACAACTCTGTATATGCTTTCTCCAAAGCGAATCCAGAGTTGCCTGTTTTCAGCCTGACTGCTACCGCCATCGGTTATTGGGCAATCGGAGGATATATCCCCCAATACGACGGAATAGGGAGAAGCATGGGAGAACAGGCTTATCAATTTCTGGACAAGGGGAAAAACAATGTCGGCCACATTCATTTGTTGCCCAACAGATACAAATTTGATGCCAACAAACTGCATGAATGGGGATTTCAGGACAAGAAACTACCTTTCAATTCACTTATCATCAACCAACAGGTGCCTTTCTTTCAGGCATATCGGACGGAAGTGCAATTCATCCTGTTTACCTTCCTTGTACTGATAGGCGGACTGTTTATCTCACTGTATTATTATTACCGGACAAAAATCTTAAAGAATCACCTTGAGAAGACTACAGCCCAACTAAGGGAAGATAAAAAGAAACTGGAATTATCGGAAATTGCACTACGTCATGCCAAAGAGCGTGCCGAAGAAGCCAATCAACTGAAAAGTGCCTTCGTATCAAATATGAGCCACGAAATACGGACACCGCTGAACGCCATTGTCGGCTTTTCCAGCCTGCTGATCGATACCGTGGAAACAACGGACGAGCAGAAGGAATATGCGGATATCATCCAGACTAATTCCGAATTGTTATTGCAACTGATCAGTGATGTACTGGATGTATCACGTCTGGAATCAGGCAAACTGCTGTTCAAGTATGAATGGTGCGAACTGGTAAATCATTGCCAGAACATGATCACACTGACCAGAAAGAACCGGACAAGAGATATAGATGTCAGGCTTCAGATGCCGAAAGAGCCTTATATGCTCTATACCGATCCGCTACGTTTGCAGCAGGTTATCATCAACTTACTGAACAATGCGTTGAAGTTTACTCCCGACGGCGGAAGTATCACGCTGAATTATGAAATAGATGAAGAAGACCAGTGTATGCTGTTCTCTGTGACCGATACAGGCTCGGGCATCCCCGAAGACAAGCAGGAACTGGTATTCCAGCGTTTTGAGAAGCTCAACGAATTTGTGCAGGGAACAGGCTTGGGACTGGCAATCTGCAAACTGACCATACAACGCATGGGAGGCGATATCTGGATTGACAAGAATTATAAGAACGGAGCACGGTTTGTCTTTTCTCATCCTATCAAAAAACGGGAATCGGAAGAAAAATGAAAAAAAACCGGATAATTTGATGAATCTTTGTTTCTTTTTCGCTTACTTTGCTCCCGTAAAGACAAAGGGGTGCCCCAAAGAGGGGCTGAGATTATACCCTAGGAACCTGAGGCAGTTAGCACTGACGTAGGGATTGTGTTTCTTCTTATCGCCTTTCCATTTAAGCACGCTCTTTGTATTTACTTTCAACTTATTTATTCTGATAGGACAATGAAAGTACAAGTGAACAACAAAGAGGTGGAAATGACTCCTGCTTCTACCCTTACACAACTGGCTGCCCAACTGGAACTTCCGGCACAAGGCATCGCTATTGCCGTAAACAACAAAATGATTCCACGTTCCGAATGGGAGAAATTCGCGTTACAGGAGAATGATAACCTCGTGGTCATCAAAGCGGCTTGTGGAGGGTAAAAGTATGGTCAGTCTACAATTTATCACCCACCAGACCGATCGGTATACTTATTTCGAATCGGCACTCATGGCACTTGAAGGAGGATGTAAATGGATTCAGCTACGCATGAAGGAAGCTCCGTATGAAGAGGTGGAAGCTGTTGCCCTCCAACTAAAGCCTCTCTGCAAAGAAAAAGAAGCGATCTTACTTCTGGATGATCACGTCGAACTTGCCAAAAAGCTGGAAGTGGACGGAGTGCATCTGGGCAAAAAAGACATGCCGATAGATCAGGCACGACAATTACTTGGAGAAGCATTTATTATCGGAGGTACGGCAAATACATTCGAAGATGTCGTACAGCACTACCGTGCCGGAGCGGATTACCTCGGCATCGGTCCTTTCCGGTTTACCACTACAAAGAAAAACCTGAGTCCTGTTCTGGGACTGGAAGGTTATGCCGCTATTTTATCTCAGATGAAAGAAGCGAATATCGAACTGCCGGTAGTAGCCATCGGAGGAATCACCTGTGAGGATATACCCGCCATACTCGAAACCGGAGTGAACGGAATAGCACTTTCCGGAACGATTCTTCGGGCGGAGGATCCGGCAGCGGAAACACGAAAGATTTTGAACATGAAATGTATAATCAAATAAAATAATTGAAAAGTGGAAAAGTTAGTAATTGCAGGCCGTGAGTTCGACTCCCGCCTTTTTCTGGGTACAGGAAAATTCAATTCCAATGAAGTAATGGAACAAGCCATTCTGACATCGGGCACTGAAATGGTAACCGTAGCAATGAAGCGCATCGACATGGATGACAAAGAAGACGACATGCTGAAACATATTATTCATCCGAATATCCAGTTGCTACCCAACACATCGGGAGTACGCGATGCGGAAGAAGCTGTTTTCGCCGCACAGATGGCACGTGAAGCTTTTGGTACCAACTGGCTGAAACTGGAAATCCATCCGGATCCGCGCTATCTGCTCCCCGACTCTATCGAAACCCTGAAGGCTACAGAACAGCTTGTCAAACTGGGCTTCATCGTATTACCCTATTGCCAGGCCGACCCTGTGCTCTGCAAACGACTGGAAGAAGCCGGTGCCGCTACCGTAATGCCGCTGGGTGCTCCCATCGGAACTAACAAAGGACTGCAAACCAAAGAATTCCTGCAGATTATTATCGAACAGGCCGGTATCCCCGTTGTCGTAGATGCCGGAATCGGTGCACCGAGCCACGCTGCCGAAGCAATGGAACTGGGAGCTTCTGCCGTACTGGTAAATACCGCCATCGCCGTAGCAGGCAATCCGGTAGAAATGGCGTTGGCCTTCAAAGCCGCCACCGAAGCCGGAAGACGGGCATACGAAGCAGGACTGGGTCTGCAGGCTGATAACTTTATAGCAGAAGCAAGTTCACCTTTAACTGCATTTTTGGAATAAGTAATAGGTGATAAGTAATAGGTAATAAGTAGGGAGTAGTGTTTGTTTCACTATTCTTAATAATACGATAATAAAATTCTATGGAACAAAAAATAAAATTTTCCCGTTCTCAGAAAGTGTATCTGCCGGGTAAACTCTATCCGAACATCCGTGTAGCCATGCGGAAAGTTGAACAAGTGCCCAGTGTCAGCTTCGAAGGAGAAGAAAAGATAGCTACTCCGAATCCGGAAGTATACGTATATGACACCAGCGGTCCGTTCAGTGACCCGTCAATGAGCATTGATCTTAAGAAAGGACTTCCCCGCTTACGTGAAGAATGGATTGTGGAACGCGGTGACGTAGAGCAACTCCCCGAAATCACTTCGGAATATGGACAAATGAGACGTGATGACAAAAGTCTGGATCATCTCCGCTTTGAACACATTGCCCTTCCCTATCGTGCCAAAAAGGGAGAAGCCATCACTCAGATAGCATACGCCAAACGAGGAATCATCACTCCGGAAATGGAATATGTGGCGATCCGCGAAAATATGAACTGTGAGGAACTGGGAATCGAGACTCACATTACTCCCGAATTTGTCCGTAAAGAAATAGCAGAAGGACGTGCAGTGCTGCCTGCCAACATCAATCATCCGGAAGCCGAACCGATGATTATCGGCCGTAACTTCCTAGTGAAAATCAATACGAATATCGGAAACTCCGCCACCACTTCCAGCATTGACGAGGAAGTGGAAAAGGCTTTATGGAGCTGCAAATGGGGAGGTGATACGCTGATGGACCTTTCAACAGGAGAAAATATTCATGAGACACGTGAATGGATCATCCGCAACTGCCCTGTACCGGTAGGCACTGTACCTATCTATCAGGCACTTGAGAAAGTGAATGGTGTAGTGGAAGACCTTAACTGGGAAATCTATCGGGACACACTGATCGAACAATGCGAACAGGGAGTAGATTATTTTACGATTCATGCAGGTATCCGCCGTCATAATGTTCATCTTGCCGATAAACGTCTGTGCGGCATTGTCAGCCGTGGAGGAAGCATCATGAGCAAATGGTGTCTGGTGCACGATCAGGAAAGTTTCCTGTATGAACACTTTGACGATATCTGTGATATTCTGGCTCAATACGACGTTGCCGTATCATTGGGAGACGGACTGCGTCCGGGCTCTATCCATGATGCCAACGACGAAGCACAGTTTGCAGAACTGGACACGATGGGAGAACTGGTACTTCGTGCATGGGAAAAGAACGTGCAGGCATTTATCGAAGGTCCGGGACACGTACCGATGCATAAAATCAAGGAGAACATGGAACGTCAGATCGAGAAATGCCATGATGCGCCATTTTATACACTCGGCCCTTTAGTGACGGATATCGCTCCTGGCTACGATCACATTACCTCTGCCATCGGAGCTGCTCAAATCGGCTGGTTAGGTACAGCTATGCTTTGTTATGTCACTCCGAAAGAGCATCTTGCCCTGCCGGATAAAGAAGACGTACGTGTAGGGGTTATCACTTATAAGATTGCCGCTCATGCTGCCGACCTTGCCAAAGGGCATCCGGGAGCACAGGTACGCGACAATGCCTTGAGCAAGGCCCGTTACGAATTCCGCTGGAAAGATCAGTTCGACTTGTCTCTCGATCCGGAACGGGCACAGGGATATTTCCGCGCGGGACATCACATTGACGGAGAATACTGCACGATGTGCGGACCTAATTTCTGCGCCATGAGATTATCCCGTGATCTGAAGAAAAATGCCAAGAGTGATAAATAATGAATTGTGATTATACCAAAACCAAATCACAACCTCATTTCTTTTTAATTTTCAACTTTCAATTAATTAAAATGTTCTCAGACGAATTAGAAAAAATATCCTGGGAAGAGACGACAAAAGCCATCTATTCCAAAACAGATGCTGACGTACGCCGTGCGTTGGGTAAAAAAGAGCATCTGGATGTCAACGACTTTATGGCGCTGATTTCACCTGCCGCCACTCCTTATCTGGAAGTGATGGCACGCCTTAGTCAGAAATATACAATGGAACGGTTCGGTAAGACAATCTCTATGTTTGTACCGCTCTACCTGACTAATTCATGTACCAATTCCTGTGTCTATTGCGGTTTTCACATCAGCAATCCGATGAAGAGAACGATATTGACAGAGGAAGAGATTGTCAATGAATACAAAGCCATCAAACGGTTGGCTCCTTTTGAGAATCTACTGCTTGTAACCGGTGAAAACCCGGCCGCAGCAGGTGTTCCATACATTGCCCGGGCGTTGGATTTGGCAAAGCCTTATTTCAGCAACCTGCAAATTGAAGTAATGCCTCTTAAAGCGGAAGAATACAAGGAGCTAACCAATCATGGCCTGAACGGAGTGATCTGTTTTCAAGAGACTTACCATAAAGCAAATTACAAAACGTATCATCCAAGAGGCATGAAGTCAAAATTCGAATGGCGTGTAGACGGCTTCGACCGCATGGGACAGGCAGGTGTACACAAGATTGGTATGGGTGTCCTGATCGGTCTGGAGGAATGGCGAACCGACGTAACGATGATGGCTTATCATCTGCGTTATTTGCAGAAGCATTACTGGAAAACGAAATACAGCGTAAACTTCCCGCGTATGCGCCCGTCTGAAAACGGCGGATTCCAGCCGAATGTAGTCATGAATGACCGAGAACTCGCCCAACTTACATTCGCCATGCGAATCTTCGACCATGATGTAGATATCTCTTATTCTACCCGTGAGAGCGCAGAAATCCGAAACCACATGGCAACACTTGGCGTAACCACAATGAGTGCGGAAAGTAAAACTGAACCGGGAGGATATTTCAGTTATCCTCAAACCCTGGAACAATTTCACGTAAGTGATGAGCGAAAGGCGGTTGAAGTGGAACGTGACTTGAAGAAACTGGGTCGCGAACCGGTTTGGAAGGATTGGGATCAGTCTTTTGATTTTAAAAGATAGGCAGATGCGATACGATAGACAAATCATACTTCCCGAAATCGGAGAAGAAGGTCAGAAGAAACTGCAGGAAGCCAAAGTGCTTATTGTAGGTGTGGGAGGGCTAGGCTCTCCCATCGCTCTCTACCTGGCAGGCGCCGGTGTGGGATGTCTCGGACTGGTAGATGACGATTTGGTAAGCATCACTAACCTGCAACGACAAGTTCTCTATTCCGAAAAAGAATTGGGTAAACCGAAAGCTATCTGTGCAGCGGAACGGCTCTCCGCTCTCAACAGCGAGATCAGAATACATCCCTACTCTACCAGGTTGACAAAAGAAAATGCTTATCATATCATTCAGGAATATGATATAGTAGTCGACGGCTGTGACAACTTTGCCACCCGTTACCTGATTAACGATATCTGCATAGAGCAGAAAAAGCCTTACGTATATGGTGCTATCTGCGGTTTTGAAGGACAGGTTTCTGTATTCAACTACGGAAACCAGAAAAAGAACTACCGGGATCTTTATCCTGACGAAGAAGAAATGCAACGGATGCCTCCTCCGCCTAAAGGTGTGATGGGAGTTACTCCTGCCATTGTAGGAAGTGTTGAAGCTACGGAAGTGCTGAAAATAATCTGTGATTTTGGAGATGTTTTAGCCGGCGAACTATGGACAATCGACCTGCGGACATGGCAATCTAACAAATTTTCACTATAAAGGTTGGTTTCTGACATAGTTAATTAGTAACTTTGCTAAACAATCCAATTTTAACAAAAGAAATGAAACTAATTGTAGTTACCACCCCTACTTTCTTCGTCGAAGAAGATAAGATTATTACCGCTCTTTTCGAAGAGGGGCTGGATGTCCTACATCTTAGGAAGCCGGAGACTCCGGCTATGTATTCGGAACGGCTATTGACACTTATTCCGGATAAATATCACCGCCGTATCGTCACGCATGAACATTTCTATTTGAAAGAAGAATTTAATCTGATGGGTATCCACCTGAATGCACGTAATCCCAAAGAGCCGCATGATTATTATGGTCACATCAGCTGTTCGTGCCATTCAGTGGAGGAGGTAAAAAACAGAAAGCATTTTTACGACTATGTTTTTATGAGCCCTATCTATGACAGTATCTCTAAAGTGAATTACTATTCAACATACACTGCCGAAGAGTTACGCGAAGCACAAAGAGCCAAGATTATCGACTCGAAAGTGATGGCATTGGGAGGTATCAATGAAGACAATTTATTGGAGATTAAAGATTTCGGTTTCGGAGGGGCTGTCGTTTTAGGAGATCTTTGGAACAAATTCGACGCCTGTCAAGATCAGAACTATTTAGCCGTAATCGAGCACTTTAAAAAGTTGAAAAAGCTATCAGATTAATAAAAAGCCGATAGTAAACTGACTGTACATTCCTATTGTATATCCAATAAAGGAAATGACTTTCTCAATCATAAAATAAAAAAGCCGCCGCGAATTGTCTTCCGCAACGGCTTTCTGTATTTTCGGTGTTTTCTTATCAGAACTTATATCCCACGATAATAGAGAAGTTCATGTTTTTAGGATTACCAACTTTTTCCACATCAACCAGACCAAATTGACCATCCAAGCCTGCAATGATTCTACCAAATTCCAATGCAACTCCTACACCAAGACCTGCATCAAAACGCTTCAAAGCATCATCACCAAAAGTGTCGACTTTACGTTCTGTGTCATTACCTAAGTCAAACTTTGTTTTACCGGCAATACCACAAGCAAAATAAGGACCTGCATTCACCACCAGATTAGTATTATCTGCTACATTGAAACGTGCAGCAGCCATTACTGGCAATTCCAAATACATTGCATTAATGCTATTGCCATCTTTCTTTGCACCTTTACTAGTTAAGAATAATGAAGGTTGCAGTGACCATGTATCAGTAAAAGCATATTCAAAACCTCCACCAAGTTTGAATCCAACCTTTGCATTCAGATCAAGATCACCGGTGTAATTACTAAAGTTCATACCTACTTTGGCATTCCAACCTGTAATTTGAGAGAAACCTGCCACTGAAATCAGTGCAAATAAAACAAACAAAACACTCTTCTTCATAATTTTAAAGTTTTAAATTAATACTAAAGGTTTCTATTGACCTCATTGTTTAACAATACAAATGTATAATTGTAATTTGTATTAAACAACTTTTTCGTTAACAAGTGCGTAATTTATAGAGATTATACATAAAAAAAGGGAATTCCCTATTTTTGAGAACTCCCTTTCCTAATTTGTTGATTTGTTTTCTTCTTATTAGAATGCGTAATGGAAACCAATTGAAAGATCTTCACTAGTAAGTTCAAGACCAAAAGAATCTCCAAGCGTATTTATATTTCTACGATATCCCAGGAAACCATACTTGGCAATGAAAGAGAAGTGATCGTTCAATTTAACAGCAATACCCGGTCTAAGTCCCACTTGTCCTGCTTTGCTAGTGTCTCCGTCTTTAACTTTCACGAAACCAACAGCAGCAGTTCCGTCCAAGAACAAACGAACAGCACCTGTTTCGCAGTAAGACCAACGAATGTACGGAGCTACAAATACTGAATTTTTAGTTACTCCTCCATCATAATTGTGTGAATAGTCCAATTCAGCACCCAGCGCCCATGTTTCATTAAAGTTGTATCCGATTTCCGGAGCAATTTTAAAAGAAGTAGTGTTGCCTGTGCTGTTACGCCAAACGTTCAAAGATCCGCCTACGTAAATGTCCTGTGCTTTTACAGCGATAGTTGCTAACATCACAACTACCAATAATAAACCCTTTTTCATTTTCTTTGTTTTTTTAATTAAACGTTAGACCCCAATTCGGTCGATTGATTTCTGGGTGCAAATGTAAAGCAGTTTTTATGAACAAACAAGCATTTAGTTAGTTTTTTATAATAAACACCAAATAAATGTTTAACGGAGACTCTGTACATCATATTATATGGCAACACAAAATTCTAGCTATCGATTCTTATTCAAATATATTGCATGTAGTGAGTGTTGTCATACCATAATAAGCCAAAGGATTTAAGAAGTAATGAGGACTGTTTCTTTAAGATTTAGTATCTTTGACGGGTGGTAAGCCTTTCAGCCATCAGACACAGACGCGCTTGACTGACATTGTATAGTGTAAAATGCTTCGTTATTATGAAAGTAAAGGCAATAAAACAGTTAGTTTAAACGATTGGTTATGTCAATAGAAATAAAGTATTTCGAGAACAGAAAAGATTGGCGAAAGTGGTTGAATGACAACTTTGAGACTGCCAATGAAGTTTGGTTTGTATTTCCCAGCAAGTCTTCAGGCGAAAAAAGTATCACATACAACGACGCTGTTGAAGAAGCTCTTTGTTTCGAGTGGATTGACAGTACAATAAAATCGCTCGACAAAGAACATAAAATTCAGCATTTCACACCCAGAAACCCTAAAAGTACCTATTCGCAAGCTAACAAAGAAAGACTTAAGTGGCTATTGGAAAATAAAATGATACACCCCAAATTTGAAGATAAAATACGAAATGTATTGTCTGATCCTTTCATTTTCCCCAATGATATAATTGAAAGATTGAAGGAAGATAAGACAATATG
>OGHU01002053.1_pt1 | contig 10840 bp, 8 predicted proteins | sample 1571521 | NCBI WGS metagenome assembly OGHU01 (sample SAMEA2581963, study PRJEB24529) | metagenome | biome: Human gut stool | place: China | collected 2011 | reverse complement strand
ATTTCGGAGAAATTAAAATTCCCGAATTAAAATCGTATCTTTGCGGCGAAGGAATTACCATCAGGGGGTGAGGCACCCCGGCCGGGTTTTCCTGCGGATGGATTATATAGTCAGATAAATATAGGAACTGTCTGCAAAAGAACTCCGTAGGCGAATAGATCGTAATTGTAATTTGAAATAGTAATTAGAACTTATATAAAAATGGAATTGGATTTCGATAAAATGAACGGACTCGTTCCGGCTATCATACAGGACAACGAGACACGTAAGGTCTTGATGCTGGGTTTCATGAATAAAGAAGCTTATGATAAAACGGTGGAAACCGGAAAAGTTACATTCTTTAGCCGTACGAAGAATCGTTTATGGACAAAAGGTGAAGAAAGCGGTAACTTCCTTCATGTTGTATCTATAAAGGCTGATTGCGACAATGATACATTATTGATTCAAGTAGATCCGGTAGGTCCTGTGTGTCATACAGGCACAGATACTTGTTGGGGGGAGAAAAACGAAGAACCAGTCATGTTCCTGAAAGCATTGCAGGACTTTATAGACAAGCGTCACGAAGAGATGCCCGAAGGTTCTTATACGACCAGTCTGTTTGAGTCGGGAATCAATAAGATAGCTCAAAAAGTAGGTGAGGAAGCTGTGGAAACAGTGATCGAAGCAACGAACGGTACTGACGAACGTTTGATCTACGAAGGAGCCGACCTCATTTATCACATGATTGTATTGCTTGCTTCAAAAGGCTATCGCATCGAAGATCTTGCACGTGAACTGCAACAGCTACTTCGCCGGTGTGCGCGCGAACACAGACTGAATTGTGTGAAACGAAACAAAATGGCAGCTTTTGCCCAAAAAGCTGCCATTTTTTCTTGCTTTGACAGGAAACTTGCAAAATAGTGCTTGCTTTTTGCGAACAAACAGACTACAATATGAGCCTTGGGCGGCTCTGTTCGCCCGTACTTTTTCTGTTGTGAAGGTGTAACCATGACTGCGATTTTGAATCTGGCCGTTGCGCTGCTCGCAGGGCTTTTGATGACCCGTATTTTCAGCCGCTGGCATCTGCCTGATGTCACGGCGTTTCTTGTGACGGGCGTTCTGATCGGGCCGTTCGTGCTGGGCCGGCTCGGCATTCCGGGCCTCGGCTTTGCAAGCTACGACCAGGTCGAGGCGCTGAGCATGATCTCTGATGTGGCGATGGGCTTTATCGCCTTTTCCATCGGCAATGAATTCCGCCTGAGCCAGCTCAAAAAGACTGGCAGGCAGGCGATGATTATCGGCGTCTTGCAGGCGCTGGCCGCGCTGGCCTTTGTCGACGTTGCGCTCGTGATCTTCCACTTCCTGCGCCCCGACGTGCTGTCCGTCCCTGCGGCCATCACACTCGGCGCGATCGCCACGGCCACCGCACCTGCGACGACGCTGATGGTCGTGCGCCAGTACAAGGCCAAGGGCGAGCTGACGGATCTGCTGCTGCCGATCGTCGCGCTCGACGACGCGGTGGGTCTCATCGCATTTGCCGTATCCTTCGGTATTGCCCGCGCGATGGACAGCGCACAGTTCAGCCTCGCAAGCATTTTGCTCTCTCCACTCATTGAGATCGTCGGCTCGCTGCTGCTCGGCGCGCTTGCGGGTTTCGTGCTCACGAAGCTTGAGACTATGTTCCGCTCGAACTCGAACCGCCTGTCGCTGAGCATCGCGTTCATCTTTCTGATGGTCGGCCTGTCCGCAGTGGACTTCACCGTCGCGGGCGTGGACTGCGGCTTTTCGCCGCTGCTCGTGTGCATGATGCTCGGCACGGTGTTCTGCAACATCTGCCCGCTGTCGGACGATTTGATGAACCGCGCGGACAAGTGGAGCACGCCGATGTTGGCGGTGTTCTTTGTCGTGAGCGGCGCAAACCTGCGTTTGAGCGTCTTTTCTCAGGGTGTGCTCGTGCTCATCGGCGTTGTGTACATCATCGCGCGCTCGGCCGGTAAGTATTGCGGCGCGCGCTGGTCGGCCAAGGCGGTGGGCTGTGACCACACGGTGCAGAAGTACCTCGGCATCATGCTGCTGCCGCAGGAGGGTGTGGCGCTCGGTATGTGCGTGAGCGCACAGGCGCTCGGCGCGGATGGCGAGCTGATCCGCAACATCATCCTCTTCTCCGTGCTGATCTACGAGCTGGTCGGCCCGCTGGCGACAAAGGAATCTCTCAAGGCCGCCGGCGCGATCACCGAAAAGCCCAGGGAAGTCCTCGAGCGCCGCGAGCGCAAGCTCGCCGAGGCCGAGCCCAAGGAATTCCTCGAGCGCCGCAAGGAGCGCGCAAACAAAAAGTAAATCCGCTGAAAGGAGATGGCCTTGGTCATCTCCTTTTTTTGCACCGGGCGGGAACTTTTTGTGAATTTGCGCGTCTAAAGAGGAAAGGCACTTGACATAACTTGTGAAAATTATGTACAATAAAGGCGAACAAACCGATAAGGGGGAATCATTATGGAAGGACGTCGGGTCAGCCGCCGCAAACCGCGGCGCAATCCGCTTTATGTGCTTTTTATGGGACTGCTGGCGCTTTCGCTGGTGCTCCTGATCACGGTGGTCGTGCTGGGCTTCAAGCTCAAGAGCGCGCGCAGCGATCTTGCTGCGGCGCAGACGAAAATCGAGCAGCTGCGCGGCGGCCAGCAGACCGGCGAGGATGGCTCGATCACCGGAGAGAACGATGTGAGCGAACCCACGCAGGGCGATAATATGAGCGGCGATAATCAGACGGGCAGCGACACGATCGACTGGCTCGACCTCACGGGCCATGACGAGGTCTCCGTCAAGCCGAGCACTGTGTACGACAAGTATTACATCTACTACACCACCGGCGGCGTGAATCTGCGCAGCGGCCCGGGCACGAGCTATGACAAGGTCACGACCGTGTCGCTCGGCAGCGAGGTACAGGCTGCGGCCAAGCAGGATGGGTGGACGTTCGTCAGCGTGGACGGTAAGTTTGGCTGGATCAACTCGGACTTCCTCTCCACCACGCGCCCCGCATCGTAACAATATCAAGCAAAAAAGGAGCAAGCCGAAAGCTTGCTCCTTTTTGCTGTTCAGTTGCCGCCGCAGCCGCCTTTATCCTTCAGGGAGCACGCTCCTTTGAAGCCGCAGGCGTTGCAGTGGTTGTTCGGGTCGGACACGACGCTGCCGCTCAGAAAGCGCAGCGCGGCGTCGTCTGCCTTGCCGGAATAGCCGGGGAAGAGCATGATGCCTGCCATGCCGACAGCGGTGCGCTCGGTGTCGTCGATCGTGCCGCAGAGCAGCGCGTCGATGCCGTAACGCTCCAAAAGGCCGACGGCAGCGTCGGTGCCGCTTTCTTCCATCGGCTCGAGGAACTCGCGCACGATCTTTCCGTGGTCGTCCTCATAAAAATGGAAGGCTTCGGCATTGGCGAGCGGGGAGAAAACCTCCCCACTCACAACAGGGATCGCAATACGCATTGATTTCCTCCTTTTACACCTCAACGCCCTTGCCGTCGTTCCACTTCCACGCGCGGACCTCGGGCAGATCCACGCCGTTGTCCTTGATATACTGGCGGTGCTCAACGAGCTTGTCGTTCATCTTCTGGATGAGGTAAGCACCGCGGTTGCCGAGCTGCGGCAGGCGCTGCACCGTGTCGATGACGAGATCGAAGCGGTCGATATCGTTGAGCACGCGCATGTCGAACGGGGTCGTGATCGTGCCTTCCTCCTTATAGCCGCGCACGTGCAGGTTGCGGTTGTGGCGGCGGTAGGTCAGCTCGTGGATCAGCGTGGGATAGCCGTGGTAGGCAAAGATGATGGGCTTGTCCTTGGTAAAGAGCGTGTCGTACTCTGCGTCGGTCAGGCCGTGGGGATGCTCGGTGTGCGGCTGGAGCTTCATCAGGTCGACGACGTTCACGACGCGGATCTTGAGCTCCGGCAGCTCGCGGCGCAGGATCGTCACAGCGGCGAGAGTCTCAAGCGTTGGCGTGTCGCCGCAGCAGGCCATGACGACGTCGGGCTCCTGGCCCTGATCGTTCGAGGCCCACTCCCAGATGCCGATGCCCTGCGTGCAGTGCTTGACGGCCTGCTCCATCGTCAGCCATTGCTGGCGCGGGTGTTTGCTCGCGACGATGACGTTCACATAGTTACGGCTCTTGATGCAGTGGTCAAAGCAGGAGAGCAGGCAGTTGGCATCGGGCGGCAGATACATGCGCACGACGTCGGCCTTCTTGTTGGCGACGTGGTCGAGGAAGCCGGGGTCCTGATGCGTGAAGCCGTTGTGGTCCTGCTGCCAGACGTTGGAGGCGAGGATATAGTTGAGGGAGGCGATATCGTGGCGCCAGGGGAGCTCATTGCACATCTTGAGCCACTTGGCGTGCTGGGAAAACATCGAGTCGACAATGCGGATGAAGGCCTCGTAGCTGTCAAAGAAGCCGTGGCGGCCCGTCAGCAGGTAACCTTCGAGGAAGCCCTCGCAGAAGTGCTCGGAGAGCATGGAGTCCATCACGCGGCCGTCGGGGTCAAGGTGCTCGTCGATGCCCTCGACCTGCTTGTCGAGGAAGCGGCGGCCCGTGACGTCAAACACGGCCTGCAAACGGTTGGACGCCGTCTCGTCGGGTGCGAAGATGCGGAAGTTGCGCGACTCCATGTTGAGCTTCATCACATCGCGGACATAGGTGCCAAGGACGTACATGTCCTGCGCCTCGACCTCGCCGGGGGCGGGGATATCGACCGCGTAGTCGCGGAAGTCGGGCGTGCGCAGGTCGCGCAGGAGAAGACCACCGTTGGCGTGCGGGTTTGCGCCCATGCGGTGCTCGCCCTTGGGCGGGAAGGACGCGATCAGCTCGACCGGCGTACCGTCCTCGTTGAAGAGCTCTTCGGGCTTGTAGGAGCGCAGCCATTGTTCGAGCAGCGGCAGGTGCTTGCTTTCATCCGCGCCCATGGAGATGGGCACCTGATGGGCGCGCCAGCTGCCTTCGATTGCGTTGCCGTCGACCTCCTTCGGACCGGTCCAGCCCTTCGGGGTGCGCAGCACGAGCATCGGCCAGCGGGGGCGGCTCGCCTTGCCGCTCTCTCGCGCGGTGCGCTGGATGCGCTTGATCTCGCGGATGGCCCAGTCGACCGCGGCGGCCATCTGCTGGTGCATCGTCTCGGGCTCGTCACCCTCGACAAAGCGCGGCTCCCAGCCGCAGCCGCGGAAGAAGCACTCGACCTCCTCGTGGCTCATGCGGGAGAAGATGGTCGGATTTGCGATCTTGAAGCCGTTTAAGTGCAGGATCGGCAGGACTGCGCCGTCGGTGATCGGGTTCATGAACTTGTTGCCGTGCCAGGACGTTGCGAGCGGGCCGGTCTCGGCCTCGCCGTCGCCGACGACGCAGGCCGCGATCAGGTCGGGGTTATCCGCCACCGCGCCGAAGGCGTGGGAGAGGGAATAGCCCAGCTCGCCGCCCTCGTGGATAGAGCCGGGGGTCTCCGGCGCCACATGGCTGGGGATACCGCCGGGGAAGGAGAACCGCTTGAAGAGCTTCTTCATGCCGTCCTTATCCCGGGTGATATTGGGATAGACCTCGGTATAGCTGCCGTCCAGCCAGTCCTGCGCCACCATGGCGTTGCCGCCGTGGCCGGGGCCGGAAAGGTAGATCATATCGAGGTCATCGCGCTTGATGACGCGGTCTAAGTGCGTGTAGATGAAGTTCTGGCCCGGGCAGGTGCCCCAATGGCCGACGATGGTCTGCTTTAAGTCGCTCTCGCACAGCGGGCGCTCGAGCAGAGGATTATCGAGAAGATAGAGCTGGCAGGCGGTCAGATAGTTTGCTGCGCGCCAGTAAGCGTCGATCTGTTTGAGCTCCTCGGGCGACAGCGGCGGCTTTTTCGACAGCCGTGCGGTGCTTTTTTGCGTAGGCATGGAAAGCTCCTCCTTTTTATTTTGATTGATAAGGTTAGTATATCATTTAATTTTAAAAAATCAATAGTCGGACATAGAAAACGAGACGAAATCTTAAAATCTATCAAAATAAGATGAGCGCTATTTTACAATTTGCATGAATTTAAACGATAACAAAACGAAAAAATAGGGAAAAGACGGTGCAAGCGCACCGCCTTTTCCCTATATGAGAGAGATGAGAGAATAGCAAAATTAGTCGATCGGGCAGACCCAGCCGAACGGGTCGGGCTTTGTGCCCCACTGGATGCCAGTCAGCTCGTCGTAGAGCTTCTGAGACAGCGCACCGATCTTGTTGTCGTTGACCTTGTAGTCTCTGTCGCCCCAGCTCAGCTCGCCGATCGGGGAGATGACGGCGGCGGTGCCGATGCACCACGCCTCCTCCAGCGCGCCGGACGCCGTGGCGTCAAAGAGCTCGTCCACGCTCAGCAGACGCTCCTCGACGGGCACGCCCCAGCTCTTTAAGAGCTCGATGGCGGACTTGCGCGTCACGCCGCGCAGGATGGAGCCAGTCAGCGCGGGGGTGACGACGGTGCCATTGATCTTGAACATGACGTTCATGCCGCCGCCTTCTTCGACGTACTTGCGCTCCACGCCGTCGAGCCACAGGACTTGAGAGAAGCCCTTTTCGATGGCGCGGTCGCCCGCGCGGTTGGCCGCGCCGTAGTTGCCGCCGCACTTGGCCTCGCCCGTGCCGCCGCGCACCGCGCGGACGTCCTCGGTCTCGACCATGATGGGAACGGGCTGTAAGCCGTTTTTGAAGTAGCTGCCGGAGGGGGAGAGAATGACGGCAAACGTGGCCTCATGCACGCCGTGCAGGGCAAGCGTCGGGTCAGTGCCGTACAGGAACGGACGGATGTAGAGGGACGTGCCGGGATCGCTCGGGACCCAGTTCTCGTCGACCTTAACGACGGTCTTGATGGCCTGCAGCGCATCGTCGGGATCAAGCTGGGGCAGGCCCAGGCGCTCGCAGGAGCGGTTCAGACGGGCGACGTTCTCCCAGGGGCGGAAGAGCTGCACGCCGCCGTCGGGACGGCGGTAAGCCTTCATGCCCTCGAAGACCTCGGTGCCGTAGTGCAGGACGCTCGCGGCCGGGGACATCGTGATGGGGCCGTAGGGCACGACGCGCGCGTCATGCCAACCCTTGTCGGCGCTGTAGTCCATCAGGAACATATGATCGGTGAACACGGTGCCGAAGCCGAGCTGGTCGGACGGGGGCAGCGTGCCGGGATGGGTAGTCTTAGTGATCGTGATATTCATAAGGATGACCTCCTGTCGAAATTTGTTTGCTCTTTAGATTTCCTTGAGATGCTCCATGTTGTGGCGGATGCCCTCGCAGCAGGCGTGGAAGGTGGCCTTCTCGTCGGCGGTCAGCGGCAGCTCGACGACCTGCTCGACGCCGTTTTCACCGATGACGCAGGGAACACCCGCGAACAGGCCCTCTTCGCCGTACTCGCCGCACAGTTCCGTGCTGGCGGGCAGGATGACCTTCTCGTCGTGCAGCACGGCGTAGGCCATGCGCGCGGCGGTGGTGGCGATGCCATACTCGGTGCAGAACTTGCCGGAGAACGTGACCCAGCCGCCGCCAATGGACTCCTTCTGCAGCGCGTCGCGGTCGAAGCGGAAGCGCTCGTCGGTCTTGGCCCACTCATCCAGCGGCACGCCGCGGAAGCTGACGCAGGACCAGGGCGCGAACTGCTGGTTGCCGTGCTCGCCCATCATGTAGCAGGTGATGGACTTGTGGTCAAGGCCGGTCTGGCGCGCCAGCGCGCTCAGAAGACGGGAGGTGTCGAGGCCCGTGCCGGTGCCGAACACGCGGCCGCGGGGCAGGCCCAGATGCAGTGCCAGCTCGCGCGTGACGATGTCGCAGGGGTTGGTGATGTTGATGAGCACGCCGTCAAAGCCGCTGGCCTTGATCTTTTCCGCGTAGCCGCGCACAGCGGGGATGGTGAAGTCCATCTCGGTCACGCGGTCATGCGTGCCGCGCAGCAGGTCGATCTTGCCGACGCTGTTGACGATGACGTCGCACACGCCAAGGTCGGAGAAGTCGCCGCCGCGCACCGTCACGCGGTGGGGCATGTACGCGACTGCGTCGCGCAGATCCTGCACTTCGCTTGCGAGCTTCTGCTCGTTCTGGTCGACGAGCACCAGCTCGTCCGCGATGCCCTGGATCGCCAGAGCGTAAGCCACATGTGCGCCGACATGACCCATGCCGACCACGCCGAGAACTCTTTTCTTTGCCATAAGAATACTTCCTTTCTCAAAAACGGTGTGCCCGTGTAGTTAACTGATCGTTTGTGCGGCCCTTACATGCCAAAGTTGGGGAAGAGCACGCAGGTATAAAGCATGGCGAGAACCATGTACAAAACAAGGATGATGGCGAAGGCCTTGAAGGTCTTCTTCATGACGTCGCTTTCGTTGCCCACCTGGTCGACCGTCGCGCAGGCGGCGACCGTGTTGTTCGGGCAGATCAGGTTGCCGAGCGAAGCGCCCGCGTTCTGACCGGCGAAGATCGTGATGGGGTTCATGCCGAGCGACGCCGCGGCGTCGATGTGCATCTGAGCAAACATGATGTTGGAGCCAAGGCCCGTGCCGGTGATGAACGCGCCGCTCGAACCGATGAGGACGGCTGCCGCGGGATAGAAGCGGCCGACGACGGCGGCGATGTCAGAGGCGAGGAGGTTCATCATGCCCGTGGAGGAGGACTGCATGATGTAGGCGACGATAAGGAGGCTGCCCATCGTGATGAGGACCGGCAGCACGCCGCTCGCGGTGCGCTTGCAGACGGCTTTATAGGTCTTGAAGTCCACGCCCAGCGTGAGCGCGCCGAGGATGCCGCACACAAGAATGACAAGGTCGACCCAGAAGATGTAGCCGAACGTGCACATGATGGCAAAGCCGTTTTCCACGACAGCGGGGAAGCCGTAGCGGATGAGCGGGAGCAGCACGAGCATGTAGACGTAAGGCGACATGGCCTTGAACGAGCTGTACTTGCGCTGATGGTTGGCGCTTTCATTGCGGAATTCGTCCGGAGTCTTCACGCCGACGAGCTTGACATACGCAACGGAGAGAAGAATGGAGATGAGGCCCGTGCCCATGGAGGTGACCTCTGCGCCGACGAAGTTGGAGAGGAGGAACATCGTGAGGCACGTGCTCACACCCGCGAAAGTGAGGTAGGGGAGAATGCCCTTGTAGCCCTTTTTGCCGAACGCCATGCCGACCATGATGAACGGGATGACGAGCACGCCGAACATGTGGAAGCGGCCGGCCATTGCGGCGTTCTGCGCGACGGTGGCAAGGCCCGCGTCAACGAGGGCCGCACCGCCGTTGATGGTCGTCAGGCCCGCGCCGCCGAACGAGGCGGGCGTCGCGTCGCCGAGCAGCGCGATGGCGATGGAGGTGGTGGGGTTAAAGCCGAGGGCCACGAGGAACGGGGCGGCGATGGCGGCGGGAGCGCCCGCGCCCGCCGCGCCCTCAAGGAAGATCGGCAGCATCATGCCGATGATGACGACCTGCACGCGGCGGTCGTCGCTGATCTGCGCAATGGTGGCTTTCACATCCTCAATGGCGCCGGTCTCGCGCAGCAGGTTCAAAATGGTGAACGCGCCGAAGACCATCAGCACGATCTTGAGGCCTTCCTTGATGCCCTTCCAGACCAGAGGGTCAAGCACCTTGACGTTTTCAGCAAACGTGAGACCGTCGAGGTTAAAATAGGTAAAGGCAAGGATAAGCGTCCAGAGAAGGGCAACGGGCGAGACGGTTTTTGCGGATTTCTCGAAGCCCAGGATGCCGACAAGCACGACGACAATTGGACTGAGCGCCATGAGGAAGTTTAAAAAGTCCATTGGAGGGATCTCTCTTTCTGAAAAATGTGGAATGGGGGGATCTATTTCCGCTTTTTTCGCCGGCCGAACGAGAAAAAGTGAAAAGGCTAAGAGGAAGAGGCTCCGTCGAATCGACGGAGCCTCTTTCGTGATATCAGTCTCTATCTCGTGCGGAGAATCGGGAGAGAAGTCGAAGTTGCGTCGTGATTCGGACGGGCTGTTCAGTTTTGTTTCTTACCAGTACTGCCAGAGGCAGAATAATAAAGGACGCCAGCAGAATAAGGCTGGCGTCCAGAATAATCATGCTGTTCATATCAGAACAGGAGAAAGCGGCACAGGCGGCCTGTGCGAAGTGAGATGCAGCTGCATTGGCAAAGAACTGAGTCATCAGACGTTTCTCCTTTCCTGAAGATGAACGCATCTTAACACACATTTTTTCACCCTGCAAGGGGGAAAGTGACTGATTATGCAAGATTGGACGAGTACACAAAAAACAGAAATACCCACTTTTCGACATTGTTAAAAAGACATAATGAATCCTAATGGTTCCTTCATGTCATGGAAAGAAGCACTGCATAGGGACTTCCCGTGCGGCCATAGGATGGAGAAAAAGAGGAGGCGTTTTTATGCTGTCGATTGCACTTTATCTGCTTACGCACGCCATGCTGCTCTCGCTCCACCTGTCGGGCGGCTCGTTCCCGCGCCCGCTCTCGGCACAGGAGGAAAAGAAATACGTCGAGCGCATGCTTGCGGGCGACATTGAGGCGCGCAATGTGCTCGTTGAGCACAATCTGCGCCTTGTCGCGCACATTGCCAAAAAATACTACACCCAGTCTGACGAGCAGGACGATCTCATCTCCATCGGCACCATCGGTCTCATCAAGGGCGTTTCGAGCTACCGTCCGGAAAAGGGTACGAGGCTCGCGACCTACGCTGCCAAATGCGTGGAGAATGAAATTCTGATGTACTTTCGCAGTCGGAAGAAATTACAGGGCGAGGTGTCGCTCAACGATTCGCTCGATTCCGATTCCGACGGCGAGTCGCTCTATCTCATGGACGTTGTCGGCGTGGAGGACACGATGTACCTCGATATCCAG
>OGHU01002052.1_pt1 | contig 10841 bp, 13 predicted proteins | sample 1571521 | NCBI WGS metagenome assembly OGHU01 (sample SAMEA2581963, study PRJEB24529) | metagenome | biome: Human gut stool | place: China | collected 2011 | reverse complement strand
CGGCGATCAGACCTTCGTTGACGGCAGCAGGCTCCGGAAGCTGCGCATACATGATGCTCTCCCCTTCCCGGCGCTCTGCAAGATGCTGCCAGAGTTCCTCGGTGATGAAAGGCATGAAAGGATGCAGCAGACGCAAAAGCATGTCAAAAAATCCGATGGTAGCATCGAATGTCTTCTTGTCGACAGGCTGCCCGTAGGCAGGCTTTATAACCTCAAGATACCACGATGAGAATTCATCCCAGAACAATTTGTAGACTGCCATAAGAGCCTCCGATATACGGAATTTACCCATCAGGTCGGTCATCTCGATCATTGTCTCGTTCAGTTTTGCCCCGAACCATTCGACAGCGATACGTGAACTTTCAGGCTGCTCTATGTCGGCAACTTCCCAGCCCTTGATGAGTCGGAATGAATTCCAGATCTTGTTGCAGAAATTACGTCCCTGCTCACACAAGGCATCATCATACATTATATCATGACCCGCGGGGGCGGCAAGCATTATACCCATACGCACTCCGTCGGCACCGAATTTCGCTATAAGATCGAGAGGATCGGGCGAGTTGCCGAGCGACTTTGACATCTTGCGGCCTATCTTGTCACGCACGATGCCGGTGAAATAGACGTTTCCGAACGGTTTCTTTCCGGCAAACTCATATCCGGCCATGATCATGCGCGCCACCCAGAAGAAAATAATATCGGGAGCAGTGACAAGATCCGATGTCGGATAATAATATTTGAATTCCTCGTTGTCCGGATCGAGAATACCGTTGAAAAGGGAAATCGGCCACAGCCAGGAAGAGAACCATGTGTCAAGACAATCGGGATCACGCTTGAGATCTGCGAGAGTAAGAGATGCGTTGCCGGTCTTTTCGACGGCTTTTACAAGTGCGGCCTCGTCCGATTCCGCCACCACATATCCCCCCTCGGGAAGATAATATGCCGGGATACGGTGTCCCCACCAGAGCTGACGGGAGATACACCAATCCTTGATATTAGACATCCAGTGACGATAGGTATTCTTGAACTTGACAGGTACAAACGATATGTCGTCATCCTCGACAGCCTTGAGAGCCGGTCGGGCAAGAGATTCCATCTTGACAAACCATTGCATGGACAGCTTCGGTTCTATGACGGCATCGGTACGTTCGGAATGCCCCACCTTGTTCACATAATCCTCCACTTTCTCCACAAGACCCGCTGCGGCAAGATCTTCCATGATCTTACGGCGGACATCAAAACGGTCCATGCCGACATACATTCCGCCGGCTTCAGAGATCGTACCGTTGTCGTTGAAAATATCTATTGACGGAAGATTATATTTGTCACCGAGCATATAGTCATTGACATCATGCGCCGGAGTGACCTTAAGACAGCCCGTGCCGAATTCCATCTCGACATACTCATCCATGATGATAGGTACGGAACGGCCTACAAGAGGCACGATGACATTTTTGCCTTTAAGCCATGTGTAACGCTCGTCATTGGGATTTACACATACGGCGGTATCGCCGAGGATTGTCTCGGGACGGGTAGTAGCCACGACTATGTAACGGTCATCCCCTTCCACTTTATAGCGGAGATGGAAAAGTTTGCTCTGTTCCTCCTTATATATTACTTCCTCGTCAGAAAGTGCGGTCAATGCCTGAGGATCCCAGTTGACCATACGCACTCCGCGATAGATGAGACCTTTTTCATAAAGATCGCAGAACACTCGGATGACACTTGCCGAACGGGTCTCATCCATAGTGAAAGCGGTGCGTTCCCAGTCACACGATGCACCGAGTTTACGGAGCTGTTTGAGAATTATGCCGCCATATTTGTCGGTCCAGTCCCAAGCGTGTTTCAGGAATTCCTCACGTGTCAGCGAGTGCTTGTCAATACCCTCCTGAGCAAGTTTGGCCACGACCTTCGCCTCAGTGGAAATAGCCGCATGGTCAGTGCCGGGCACCCAGCATGCATTCTTGCCGGTCATACGCGCGCGGCGCACGAGAATATCCTGAATGGTATTGTTAAGCATATGGCCCATATGCAAAACGCCGGTCACATTGGGTGGTGGAATGACAATTGTATAGGGCTCTCTCTCATCAGGTACAGAATGGAACAGGCCATGCTCCATCCAATACGCGTACCATTTGTCCTCGACATCCTGAGGATTATATTTGGTTGCCAATTCGTTCATGATTTTGCAATTTTGCAGATTTGTAATTCTTTCTGCAAATTTACTACAAAAAAGTGGAATACGGAAAAACAAGCAAATCAATGTGACAATCTTTCCTTTAAAGAGCTACTTCTTTTTCCTTATATATCTTGCAATATGGATCACGGCAAGCACAACCATCAGGAAGCCGATCTTGCCGTGTATGGCGCCGAGGTGTGAATGTTCATGTCTGTCAAGCCATATGACCGTAGCGGCGACTCCACTGACTGCGGTAAGCAGAAAAATCCACCAGAGAATGCGTGTGGTAATACTCCGGTTTTTCGCGAAGCGTGAGAACCAGTTTCCGAATCTGTAATACAGAAATATGTGATATAAAGAGAGGCCGGTCAATACTATACCCAATATTATATGTGCCCATACCGACCATAGATATTGTCCGGACGTAACTTCAAGCTGTATTCCGGATATCAACATAAGAAAGAGTACGCAACCGAGCCATCTGTTGCAGACTTTGAGTTTTACCGCCGGTTTCATATTACTTTCCCTCTTTTGAATATTGACATCGGACAAACGGCAACACACTGGGGGCCATATGGAAAAATCTGTTCTTGCATTGTCATATTCTTTTGCATTGATATTCCAAATGCAAAATTACAATGACACGGGATGCGTAAGAATGGCAAGAATGAGGAAAAGGTTGTATTATTTAAGGTTTTTGCGATAATCCGAAGGAGATTTGCCTACATTCTTTCTAAACAGTTTTGAAAAATAAGCATAATCCTCATATCCCAGAGAGTATGCGATTTCTTTTGCCGATAACGAAGTATAAGCGAGTTGTCTCTTTGCCTGCAAAATGACTCTGGCCCGTATATATGCGCCCACATTTAGTCCGACAGACTCTTTCACAGCCTCGTTGAGATATACTTCCGAAATATTAAGCATCGAGGCGTACGCACTTGGGCTCTTCTCCCCGGCAATATGCGAATCAAGAAGTTTCCTTAATTTCAAAGTTATTGCCCTAAATCTGCACACAACGTCTTTATCTCCCGCAACGAGTGTGGACAACACCATATTTTTAACAGTTACAGCCAGCGCATTTGAAACATTGACGCTCTCTTTGTATCTTTCCAGCATAGAACACAATGTTACAATATCACCCAAGATATTTTCACCAGGATTTAAAGGATGTGGAGATATGGAGTATTCCTCGATAGCACCGGCTTCGGATTCCGAAAGCATTTCCGCGGAAAAAGCAAGCAGCCACCCGTCCGCTTCCCATACTTCCCCTGCAGGTTTGTTATGAACCTGCCAGGGAGATACTATCAATATATTGCCGCTCTTCAACTCTATTCTTTCAAAATCGATCTCTATCGCCGCCGAGCCTTGTGTCAGGATACCGAACATATAATAATCATCGCGATGAGCATAAGGTTTCATCGGAGTCTTTCCAAAATGATCGAAACGTTTTACAAAGATGCCCGAATCGGATATCTTTTGCATTTCTGAAAACGGCAAGTCTTTGGATCGGGGCATATCGACAAATCTAATTGTTATAAGTACATAATCAAATTAAAACAATACCTAAATAATTCCCATTGACTTGGCAAGACGACAGGCTTCGTGTGAGTTCTTAACTTGAAGCTTGCCTATTATTTGCTGACGGTGTCGGCTGACAGTATGAATGCTGATGTTTAACCGATCGGCAATCTCCGCGCTTTTCATTCCCGTATCTATAAGCGACAGGACCTGTCTCTCTCGGGGACTTATGATGGTTTTATTACCATAATCAGTCAGTTCTTCGGTTATTCCGGTAATGGAATTGACCGCATAGCTCTGACCATTGAAATCAAACGGCGAAGGTGCATAAATACAAAGTGCATATCTGATATTATCCTTATCTTCATCAAAAAGATAGTACATTTTATGCAATACATCGTGTATCCCCCCATCGACAAAACGGAACCGCAATTTGGAGACAAGATAATAATTCGATTTCCTGTTCTTCGGCAAATGCCTCAAAAAATGAAAATAACGCAGTTCGGCGATATACTTTTTCTCCTGTTCCTCTGGCGACATAAGCGAAAGAATCCTGCTTTCCCAGATTGAATCTTCCTGCAGATAATCGCCAATGTCAAGATTACACGCAAATCCTCCGGCTATGATGTAGCTTTTGTTGACAACCATATCGCTGACTACTACAAGCACATTCTCGACATTAGCCAGAAATCGCGCATAGTCAAGGACTTTAGCCAGACAGTCATGTCTGCCAACAGTTCCATCTGAGCGAAGCAGTTCATCGAGTTTCTTCCGATTTCCGTTAGAATGGTTATTTCTGACCATTGCCTGTTATATTGTAGCTTATTAATTTTGCAAAGTTAATCAAACTAAAGGTTATAGACAATAATGACAGAAAAGGAGAAAATGCTTGCCGGCATGATTTATGATGCCAACAATGACCCTGCTCTTATAGAGGAGCGTCTTAAATGCAAGGAATTATGCCGGGACTACAACGATCTGCGTCCTTGCCAGACTGTGGAAAGAGAAACTTTGCTTCGTGAGATACTCGGTGAAGTAAAGGAAGGAATACTTATCGAACAGCCCTTTCATTGCGATTATGGATATAACATTCGCGTCGGAAAGAATTTCTATGCCAACTTCAATCTTGTGATACTTGACGAGGCACCTGTGACTTTCGGAGACAATGTATTCGTAGCCCCGAACTGCGGATTCTATACCGCCGGACATCCCATAGATGCCAGAGAGCGCAACAGAGGTCTCGAATATGCACGTCCCATCATGGTGGGCAACAATGTCTGGATCGGAGCGGGAGTATCAGTATTACCTGGTGTAACAATAGGAGACAATTGTGTTATCAGCGCCGGAAGCGTAGTAAATCGGAACATTCCTTCCAATACACTGGCTGCTGGCAATCCATGTAAAGTTATTAAAATAATTCCAAACAATTCGAAATGACGAAGTCCAGACTGATTCTTATTCTGTTCACGGCAATCTCTGTCAAAATGATAACCGCGCAGACCCTTGAGGAGATGAACTGGTTTAACGAACCGGACATGTGAAATATCAGCAATGAATGTTCATCGCATGGCCCGACGACAATGGATTCAAGGCATCATTCTCCGATTTCAAAGTGACCCATCTGCCCGACAAAATCAGAAGTGAATGGCTGAAAACAAAACTGTTGCCAAGAACCAATGAAAAAATTGATTAATTTTGTGATATGGAAACTATATGTATTGAGACCGAACGGCTGATTCTGCGTTGCTGGAAATATGATGACCGGAAACCATTTGCCGAAATGAACGGTAATGAGAACGTAATGAGATATTTTCCAGCCACCCTGTCAATTGATGAGTCTAATGCTTTCGTTGACCGCATTATTGCGGAATTTGAAGAATATGGATTCGGACTGTACGCGGTCGAAATCAAAGAAACAGGTGAATTTATCGGATATGTCGGTTTCCATCGCTTTAGTTTCGATGCGCCATTCTCTCCGAACTGGGAAATCGGCTGGCGCATCTCAGATAAATTCTGGCATAACGGATATGCCACAGAAGCCGCGAAAGCATGCATAGTCTATGCCCGTGAGAAAAATTTATTCAAGAAGCTTTATTCATTTACAGCAATTCCGAACATTCCTTCCGAGAATGTCATGAAGCGCATCGGCATGACTTGCAAAGGAACATTCATGCATCCGGCATTAACAGACGGTCATTGGCTCAAGGAACACAAATTATACACTCTGGATCTATAGCGTATGTTTTATTTGTCGCATGACGCTTCATATTTCTTACGGTGATCCATTATACTTTTCATGTTAGCCTGCGCCCACTCCGCCAGCTGCATTATCAGCGGTATGAGAGATTTGCCGATATCTGTCAAAGCATATTCCACCTTTGGAGGCACCTGAGCATATACCTTGCGGCTGATCAGACCGTCTGCTTCAAGATTTTTTAGTGTAGTAGATAGAACACGCGTGGATATGTCGGGGATCAGACGACCCAGTTCATTAAACCTCACAATTTCCACACTATCTATGACAAGCAAAACCAACAGTGACCATTTATCGCCGAAACGCGCCACGACGTTCCGGATCGGACATCTCTCTATAATCGAATTTAATTCTTCTTTCATATCACGGGCATTTTATTTTACAAAATTACTTACAAATCCGCGCATACACAAGAAGTAAAAAATTTTTAAAGAAAACATTATCCGTAATAAACTGTCAATCTGCAAAAGTGACAAAAAAGTTACTATTAGACACAAAAGTAACTTCTTGACAAACGCTAATTTACATTGTATCTTTGCAACACGAAACAAAACCCGTAAATGATATGAAACAGATTCAGACAATCGAAAAGGGCACTAATTTCAGTGCTGTCAACTTCGGCAAATTTGCCGACCTAAAAGATTATGTACTCGAACTCGGTCAGGATATCAAGATTCCCGGCAAAGCGTTCGGAGGACAGAGTGCGGGCGCGACAGGAGCTGAGTTTTCATTTCAGGTGTTCGCACCCGATCAGGAAACCGGTTTCCTTCACACCCACAAGAATCATGAAGAACTATACTTCTTCCTATCAGGCAAAGGTGAATTTCAAGTAGACGGAGATGTATTTCCTGTAGAAGAGGGAGCGGTTGTCCGAGTGGCTCCTGCCGGAAAACGTTCAGTACGCAATAACGGCGACGAACCTCTTGTAATGCTCTGTGTTCAGTATCGCGGCAATACATTCACTGCCGATGATGCCACCGACGGCAATATCCTCGGTGAACCGGTAAAGTGGTGAACAACTTCAGATGAGTCTGCAGTAAAACGGGGCGGTGAAGCTTTATACTTCACCGCCCTCTCCATTTTAATATCGTTGAATCGGTCAATTTGTACAAATTTCAAGGACTTTTGTACAAGCCTACAAATATAAATTGATTGTATTTTTGTAAAAATATAATTAAATGCATGATAAAAATGAAAAGGCCATATATCATATGCCACATGGTTGAATCGATAGACGGCCGCATAGACTGCGGAATGGTCGATAAAATCAGCGGCGACGAATATTACACCACTCTTGAGACTCTCGACTGTCAGGCATCAGTGGAAGGGCGCGTGACGATGGAACATTACTACGCACTTCCCGGCCACTTTGACGCTCACGACCAAACGGCACTCGGCAAAAAGGATGTTTTCAAAGCAACTGAGAGCAAAGATTTCCACATTTGCCCCGATACACATGGCTCCCTTCTTTGGGAAAGCGGAACAATGGAAGACGGGCGTCCACTTCTGATACTCACCACCGAGGACGTACCGGCCGAATATATTTCATACCTCCGGGACAAGAACATCTCATATATAGCTACAGGCAAAAGCCATATTGATCTTGTCAATGCAATGGAAACTTTATACGGTGAATTTGATGTCGAACGTCTGGCGGTGCTTGGAGGAGGCCTCATCAACGGAGGCTTTCTTGAGGCAGGGCTGATTGATGAAGTGAGTCTGCTTCTCGCCCCCGGCATAGACGGCCGCGAAGGGTGGAGAGCAATGTTTGACGGTATTTCAGATCAGTCCAGACTTCCGACCCGGCTGAGCCTACAGTCGGTAGAACGAATGGATAATGATGTCCTCTGGATAAAATACATGGTAAATTCATAATTAGACAATATGGAAACTGTAAAACTTAGAAACGACGTTATAATGCCAATAGTCGGCTATGGAGTATATCAGGTTGATCCCGCTGAGTGCGAGAGATGCGTCAGCGACGCACTCAAGACAGGTTACCGGATGATTGACACGGCACAGGCTTATAACAATGAGGAAGGTGTCGGTGCCGCGATTGCCAAAAGCGGTATACCGCGTGAAGAAATCTTTATCGTATCAAAAATATGGATTTCCAACTATGGTTATGAGAAAGCCAAGGCATCTATCGACGAAAGCCTCCGCAAACTACGTACCGATTATATAGACCTGATGCTTTTGCATCAGCCATTCTGTGACAGGTATGGAGCATACCGTGCTCTTGAGGAGGCATACAAAGAGGGGAAACTTCGCGCTATAGGCGTAAGCAATTTCTATCCGGACCATCTGATCGATATTGCATGCAATGTCGAGATTCCCCCGATGGTAAATCAGGTGGAAACACATGTATTCGACCAACAGACCAAGGCTCAGAAATATATGGAGGAATACGGCTGCCGGATAATGTCATGGGGACCGCTCGCCGAAGGACGCAACAATTTCTTCACAAATCCCGTGCTCGAGGGAATCGGAAAGAAATATGGCAAATCAGTAGCTCAGGTAGCATTGCGCTGGCTCATTCAGCGAGGAGTCATCATAATACCCAAGTCTGTGCACATCGAACGCATGGAGCAGAACATCGACATTTTCGATTTCACTCTCAGCAACGAGGATATGGCCGAGATTGCGGCCCTTGATACCGGCAAGAGTCTCTTCTTCGATCACCATGACCCCGATGTAGTAAAGATGTTTATGGGCTGGCGTTAAGTAGCTACTTAACAATTTATTTCAAACCTTCAATTGTATAGTCCGGAGAAACAGATGCTTGATGTGTCTATGTTTCTCCGGACTATATATGTAGATTGCCAGGACATTTCATTTACTTGTATCAAACCGTCTCAATATACGAGCCGGCACACCTCCGCTCAGACAGTTGTCGGGATAGGATTGCGTCACCACAGCACCCGCCGCAACTGTGACATTGTCTCCGAGAGTCACGCCTGCAATAAGAATAGCGCCGGCGCCTATCCAGCAATTATTCCCTATAGTGACCGGTAGTGCATAAGTCTTACAAAAATAGGCTTGCCAATTGTCTTCAAAATCAGGATTGTTTCTATCTACCCATTCTGTAGAATGCAAGGCGGTGTTTATCTGCACACCGGGAGCTATCAGCACATTATTGCCGATGTGTATTTCATTGCAATCTATCAGAGTGCAACGATAATTGACTGAAACATTATCGCCCATAAAAATATTGCATCCGAATCCACAAATAAAGCCATCTCCTACAGAACAATTGCTTCCCACACTTCCGAACAGCTCTTTAAGCATGGCATAACGTTCAGACCGTCGTTCATACGATAAAGAATTATAACGTTGCATCCATCGTGTGGCGACAGCTTTCATATCAATAAAAATCTTATCATGGCAGTCATACGGTTCTCCAGCCATACATTTCTCAAGTTCAGTCATCGGAATTGTATTAAGAGGGTGTTCCAAAATAATCTAAAAACTTTTATACCGGAATTTACAGATGACGCCACCAGCGGCGTTGAGGGCGGGGAAGATCGTTGTAAAAATCTTTTATGCTTTCGTCAAGACGTTCGAGACGCAATCCATATAAGTCTTCGAGGTCCGCGCTTTCGATATAGGTCCGCGCATTGTCACAGGCCCGTCTCACAGCGGTCTCGCACTGATTGAAGCCACTTCGTTTACGAGTCAGCCATATATATTGACGTTCGGCTATATGGACCAGCAGATCGGCGATCTTCTCGCTGTCGAAAACGATAGTTGAAAAATGATTTACCAGACGCTTGAGATCATTGACCGCAGGTTGGGATCTGTTCTTTCCGGTAGAATAAAAAAACATCTTGTCAACGCGCTCCTTATAATCTTCCAAAGCCTTTTCCGGATCGGGATCAAGCCAATAATCAAGATATTCTCTGGCATCCTTGCGCGAGTCGTAAAGTTCACATACTACCCCGATTATCTCCTCTTTCGACAATTCGGAAAGACCTTTTCTCAAACCTGTTTTAGACATGATCAACGTTTGTTTATGACAACCTCGCGATAACTATAAACATATAACGCTGTGGAAGCATCAAGATTTGAAGCTGATAAGAATATTTCAAATTTATGTTAAAAAACATATGAAAAACCGATTGCGGATTCATGCTAAAATTGTAAATTTGACGCGTAAACGACATGAGAGCTATACGGCCGGTTTCGGACGTATTTGACCCGAATGAAACGGAGTTAAACTGAGACACAACAAATCTAATACAAAAAGACATGAAAATCGGAATTCCAAAAGAGATCAAAAACAATGAGAACCGCGTGGGTGCCACCCCGGCTGGTGTGAAAGAACTTGTAGCTCACGGCCACACGCTGTATGTACAGCACACGGCTGGTGAAGGAAGCGGTTTCTCGGACGAAGAATATATAGCGGCAGGCGCGACAATCCTTCCGACAATTGAAGATGTATATGCCACAGCCGACATGATCATAAAGGTGAAAGAACCGATCGCTCCCGAATATAAACTTATCCGCAAAGGTCAGCTCCTGTTCACATATTTCCATTTCGCATCAGACCGCGAACTCCTCGACGCAATGCTCGAGAGCGGCGCCACCTGTATCGCATATGAGACAGTGACCGACCGCGACAATCGTCTTCCGCTTCTTATCCCGATGAGCGAGGTGGCCGGACGTATGTCTATCCAGGAAGGCGCACGTTTCCTCGAAAAGCCTCAGGGTGGCTGCGGCGTACTAATGGGCGGCGTACCGGGTGTGAAACCGGCAAAAGTCCTTGTGCTCGGAGCAGGCGTAGTAGGTCGCAATGCAGCTCTTATGGCAGCCGGCCTCGGTGCCGACGTGACCATCACCGACGTGAACCTGAATGTGCTTCGCCACTGTGCGGAAGTGATGCCCAAAAACGTC
>OGHU01002051.1_pt1 | contig 10842 bp, 8 predicted proteins | sample 1571521 | NCBI WGS metagenome assembly OGHU01 (sample SAMEA2581963, study PRJEB24529) | metagenome | biome: Human gut stool | place: China | collected 2011 | reverse complement strand
TCAAGGGTATACCCGACTGGGTATATGAAGAAGAGTTCGGTTTCAACCGTGCCCTGGAGTTCAGTGCCGATAATACCATGATTGCTTTCATCCGCTTCGACGAATCGGAAGTTCCTTCTTATTCTTTTCCGATGTTCGCGGGAGAAGCACCGCAGATTACTCCTTTGAAAGATTATCCGGGAGAATACACCTACAAGTATCCGAAAGCCGGATACCCGAACTCGAAAGTAGAAGTACGTACGTACGACATCAAATCGCACGTGACCCGCACCATGAAGCTTCCGATAGATGCAGACGGATATATCCCCCGCATCCGCTTCACGAAAGATGCCAGCAAACTTGCCGTTATGACATTGAACCGCCATCAGGATCGTTTCGACCTTTATTTTGCCGATCCGCGCTCAACGCTCTGCAAGTTAGTGTTGCGTGATGAGTCACCTTATTATATTAAGGAGAACGTGTTCGATAATATCAAGTTCTATCCGGAAACTTTCAGTTTGCTTAGCGAACGTGACGGTTTCAGCCATCTTTACTGGTACAGCATGGGGGGAAACCTTATCAAGAAAGTAACCAATGGCAAATATGAAGTGAAGGATTTTCTGGGTTATGACGCAACAGACGGCTCTTTCTATTATACCAGCAATGAGGAAAGCCCCTTGCGTAAAGCAGTTTACAAGATCGATAAGAAAGGTAAAAAGACAAAGTTGTCTCAACGTGAAGGAACCAATACGCCGTTATTCAGCAAATCGATGAAGTATTATATGAACAAATTCTCGAATCTGGATACTCCTATGCTAGTTACGCTGAATGACAACACAGGCAAAACCTTAAAAACGCTTATCACCAACGACCAGTTGAAACAAACGTTAGCCGGCTATGCTATCCCGCAAAAAGAGTTCTTTACCTTCCAGACTACGGACGGGGTAACTTTGAATGGATGGATGATGAAGCCTGTCAACTTCTCCGCATCCAAGAAATATCCGGTGCTGATGTACCAGTATAGCGGTCCGGGGTCACAACAAGTTCTGGATACTTGGGGAATCAGCTGGGAGACTTACATGGCCAGCCTCGGCTATATCGTTGTATGTGTAGACGGTCGTGGTACAGGAGGCCGCGGAGAAGCGTTCGAGAAGTGCACTTATCTCAAAATCGGCGTGAAAGAAGCCAAAGACCAGGTCGAAACAGCTCTCTATTTAGGCAAACAGCCGTATGTGGATAAAGACCGTATCGGTATCTGGGGATGGAGCTATGGCGGATACATGACATTGATGAGTATGAGCGAAGGAACTCCGGTATTCAAAGCCGGTGTAGCTGTTGCCGCACCTACGGACTGGCGTTTCTACGACACTATATATACAGAACGTTTCATGCGCACCCCGAAAGAAAACGCAGAAGGATACAAAGAATCATCCGCTTTCACACGGGCCGACAAGCTGCACGGCAATCTGTTGCTGGTACATGGTATGGCAGACGATAATGTTCACTTCCAGAACTGTGCAGAATATGCCGAGCATCTGGTGCAGTTGGGTAAACAATTTGATATGCAAGTATATACCAATCGTAATCATGGCATATACGGCGGCAACACCCGTCAGCATCTATATACACGATTGACCAACTTCTTCCTGAACAATTTGTAATGGCTGACAGAGTGCGCAAGCCTGAATGGCTGAAAATAAATATCGGTGCCAACGACCGTTACACCGAAACTAAAAGAATTGTCGACTCCCACTGCCTGCATACGATATGCAGCAGTGGGCGTTGTCCCAACATGGGAGAATGCTGGGGAAAAGGAACTGCCACATTTATGATCGGCGGTGACATCTGTACCCGCAGCTGCAAATTCTGCAACACACAAACCGGACGCCCGCATCCACTGGATGCCAACGAACCGACACACGTAGCGGAGTCTATCGCTCTTATGAAACTAGATCATGCGGTAGTTACCTCGGTAGACCGTGACGACCTTCCCGATCTGGGAGCCGGACATTGGGCACATACCATTCGTGAGATCAAACGACTGAATCCGCAGACCACAATCGAAGTACTGATACCCGATTTTCAGGGTAGAATGGAACTGGTAGACCTAGTGATAGAAGCCAATCCCGACATCATTTCCCATAATATGGAGACGGTAAGACGCATCAGTCCCCTGGTTCGCAGTGCGGCCAACTATGATACCAGCCTGCAAGTGATCGGTCACATCGCCCGAAGCGGAACAAAATCAAAAAGCGGTATTATGGTGGGGTTGGGAGAAACTCCACAGGAAGTGGAAACCATTATGGACGACCTGCTGGCAGTCGGCTGCCAGATTCTTACGATAGGACAATATTTGCAGCCTACGCACCGTCATTATCCGGTTGCCGAGTATGTGACGCCACAGCAATTCGCCACATACAAAACCATCGGTTTGGAGAAAGGATTCAGCATTGTAGAGAGTGCTCCTCTCGTTCGTTCGTCTTATCATGCAGAGAAACACATTCGATAGAAAACAAAACACATTCACTATTTGTTTTATAGGTAAAACCGGCAAATAAACATAAAGATGGATCATAAAGGAACACTTTCTTCCGCGTTTAACATGTCATTGGGTTTTATCCCCGTTATTATTTCCATTTTATTGTGTGAATTTATAACGCAAGACACGGCTATTTACATCGGTACTGGTATAGGTATCGTAGGGATATACCTATTACTACACCGTAAAGGTGCGCTAATTCCTAATTTTATTCTTTATATTGCCACCGGAATGCTGGCACTGCTGTCACTTGCAGCCTTGATTCCCGGTGACTATGTTCCGCCAGGTGCTCTGCCTCTTACCCTGGAAGTCAGTATCCTCATTCCGATGCTGATACTCTATATGCATAAAAAGAGATTTATCAACCACTTTCTGAGACAGATAGGCTCCTGCAATAAGCGCTTGTATGCGCAAGGAGCAGAGGCGGCAGTTGTTTCGGCCCGTTTTGCATTGATCTTCGGTATCCTGCATTTTATTATTATCAGTATTGTCGTTGCCTGTCAGGACCCTTTAAGCCAGACAAGCATGGTGATACTTTATAAGGTATTTCCCCCTGTCGTATTTGTGATGAGTACCCTGTTCAATCAGATTGCTATCCGGTATTTCAACCATCTGATGTCGCACACGGAATACGTGCCCATAGTCAATACGAAAGGAGATGTCATCGGAAGAAGTCTTGCCATAGAAGCACTCAACTATAAAAATGCCTATATCAATCCGGTCATAAGAATAGCCGTATCTACTCACGGGATGCTGTTTCTTTGTGACAGACCGATGAATGCCATCCTTGATAAAGGGAAAACTGACATACCGATGGAATGCTATCTCCGTTATGGTGAGTCCCTCACCGAAGGAGTAAACCGCCTGGTGAACAATGCGCTTCCACACGCAACGGAAGACTTCAAGCCGGAGTTTAACATTGTCTATCACTTCGAGAATGAAACAACCAACCGGCTCATCTATCTTTTCATCGTCGATATCAAAGATGATTCTATCCTTTGCACTCCCCGTTTCAAGAACAGTAAGCTATGGAGTTTCAAACAGATAGAAGAAAATATGGGCAAAGGCTTTTTCAGCAGTTGCTTCGAAGATGAATACGAACACCTGAAAGATGTTATTTGTATAAGAGAAAAATACAGGGAATCTTAGACAATTCGGGAATATGCCCTTTCCAGTCTTTCACCGTGCGGGTTTGTATAAACTCGCCTTCGCAAGTTATATTGGCAGCAATACATAGTTTTGTCTGCGGACGGCAATTCTGCAAGATATCTTCTATCATCTTATGATTCCGGTAAGGAGTTTCGATGAATAGCTGTGTCTGACTTTCAGCATAGACACGCTGCTCCAGTGTTTTCAGTTTCTTAGCCCGTTCTCCCGGTTCTATCGGCAGATAGCCATGAAAGGCAAAACTCTGTCCATTGAATCCCGAAGCCATCACAGAAAGAATAATAGAGGAAGGTCCTACCAGAGGAATCACTTTCAGTTTCTGGCGCTGGGCAATGGCAACCACATCTGCTCCCGGATCGGCAACGGCAGGACAGCCCGCCTCCGAAATCACCCCCATTGAGGCTCCACCCGCCAAAGGTTTCAGATAACCGGAAATATCTTCAGGAGAAGTATGCTTATTCAAAGGATAAAAAGTCAGTGAATCAATATCTATTTCCCGATCAACCTTCTTCAGAAAGCGACGGGCAGAACGAACATCTTCGACAATAAAATGCCGGATACCACGAATAATCTCCGTATTATAAGAAGGTAACACCTGTTCAAGAGGTGTATCGCCCAATGTAACGGGCAACAGGTAAAGAGCAGTTTCCACTTTAGGTAATAGGTGATAAGTAATAAGTAATAGGTATGGGCTAGAGTTTCAGGTAACCGGACTCTTCGAACATACTCTGATAATCGGTAAGTTCCAGCAGATCCTTTATTTTAAGATCTTTATGCTTTTTCATGTAGGATGCTATAATCCGTGCTCCCACCCACGAACCGATCAATGCAGGGGCTTGTCCTCCCAGCATATCAACAGTAGGCGCCGGTTTCATATAGTAGCGGATCACCATTGGGTCACGTGCGTGCAGATGATCGTTTGCACAGATATACTCCCAGATATCCTTTTCGTTTTTCCTGCACCATTCGTTCTCCTGATCGGAGTATCCCATTGCCTGACCAATATCGTCATAACCAAGCAAATGCTGCACCACATAATTGATTTTGCCGGAATGCATCATCAGATCGACCAGACAAGTACCTTCATGATAGTTCATTTCGTAACGGCTAAGGAGATAGAATGCGAAACAATCCGGCACAATCCGTTCCGGACGCATCGAGGTACATTGATAGTCATAGTAGAAACGTTTGTAGAGAGGATAGTCTTCTCCCATATACTTATCGAGGCTGATTCCCAGCAATGTATCTACCAGAATGATTGATTCATTGAATGCGGATATCTGCGAATAAATAAATGGTATTTTCGTATCGGGGACTTCCTTCTTCAGCTTCCGGAATCCTTTGGTGAGTCCTTTTTCTACTTCGTCAAGATTGGGATATTTAGCTTCTACATCGCTCAGCAAACGAAGCAAGGTGCTATCCGAGTAGAATTTTTGCAAACGCTGAGAAATGGTGTCGTCCTTCACCGTACCGATAGACAGTACATCTTCTATCAGAATCTTTGTCGGCTGGCGATAGTCCATTGTCAGTTTCTGCATAGCGGAAAAGCTGTTGGAGCGAACATATTCGCTCAACAGCTTATCGTATCTCAGAACAGAAATCCCTTCTTCCTTCTGCTCCGCAACCTTTCCTGTGCTTAAGCCGCAGGAGGCGAAAAGCATACCTATTAATATAGTAAGAAGAGAGATCCGTAGTTTCATAACCTTTTATCCGTAAATGATATTACCATTTTCGTCCATGTACTCATCCAGTCCTTTTTCGTAAGTAGCCATTGCACGAAGACTCATACCTACGCTGGAGAAACCACCGTCATGGAATAAGTTCTGCATAGTCACTTTACGGGTAAGGTCGGAGAACATCACGATACAATAATCCGCACATTCGTCAGCTGTTGCATTTCCAAGCGGAGACATACGGTTAGCGAAATCATACAGCTTATCCATACCTTTCACTCCCGAACCGGCAGTAGTAAAGGTAGGCGACTGTGAAATCGTATTCACACGTACGCTATGCTCACGACCGTAGATGTACCCGAAACTGCGTGCGATAGATTCCAGCAGGGCTTTAGCATCTGCCATGTCATTGTAGCCGTAAAAAGTACGCTGAGCAGCGACATAACTCAAAGCTACGATAGAACCATATTCCGCAATAGCGTTCAGTTTCTTGGCGGACTGAATCATTTTATGGAACGATACAGCCGAAATATCCAATGTCTTGTCCAACATTCCATAGTCAAGGTCATCATAAGTACGTTTCTTGCGCACGTTAGGAGACATACCGATAGAGTGCAATACAAAATCAATTTGTCCGCCCAATATATCCATAGATGTCTTGAATACATTCGTCAGATCTTCCACACTGGTGGCATCTGCCGGCACTACCTGACAGTTTAGTTTTTCAGCTAATGCATTGACTTCACCCATACGGATAGCCATCGGAGTATTTGATAATGTAATAGTTGCACCTTCTTCCACGGCGCGCTCTGCTACTTTCCAGGCGATAGACTGGTCGTTCAGTGCACCGAAGATAATTCCTCTTTTTCCTTTCAACAAGTTGTTACTCATATCTTCTAATAGTTAAATTTTGTGCAAAGATAGTATCTTTCTGCATAAAAACACGAGAAGTGTGCAAATATTAGACATAAATGACAAAAAATACACGTATTCTATCAATAACTCCACATCTGCCTGAAGTTTCCCCCTTATCTTTGCCAATGATAATTAAGAGGTTTTTTCATAATATTTATTTTAAGGTTAGAATTAGGTTAACATGAATTTGTCTTATTCCTTTCCGGCAGGCTGCCTGCGAGAGGTCGCCTGCGGAGGGAGATAAGAGTTATGAGAAGCCATCTTAGAAATCGAAAGAGAATACCAGAAAAACAATAAATGTATAACCCTATAGAAAAGTTACTAAATGAACACAATGACAAGAAGACTCCTCTGGATGGTCGTATGTTGTTTGCCGTTTGTCTCGGGATGCAAACAAAGTGAGTGCGCAATAAGCGAAAACGCAATAGATGACACCATTTACCAGAATTTACCTTTCGAAATGCCGAAAGTACAGCAGCCGGTTTTTCCTGCTTATGAGGTAAATATCTCTAAATTCGGAGCCAAGGGGGATGGGATGACCCTGAATACGAAAGCAATCAACGATGCTATAAAAGAAGTAAACCAACGTGGCGGAGGTAAAGTTATCATCCCAGAAGGCACTTGGCTGACCGGACCTATCGAACTGCTCAGCAACGTGAATCTTTATACAGAACGCAATGCCCTGATACTCTTCACCGGTGACTTTGAAGCATATCCTATCATCCCCACTTCTTTCGAAGGATTGGAAACACGCCGCTGTCAATCACCGATTTCTGCTCGTAATGCAGAGAATATCGCTATCACAGGATATGGAATATTTGACGGAAACGGAGACTGCTGGCGCCCGGTGAAGAAGGAAAAACTAACAGCTTCGCAATGGAATAAACTGGTAAAATCGGGTGGTGTACTCGATGAACAGGAAAGAATATGGTATCCTACCGCCGGTTCGCTGAAAGGTGCAATGGCCTGCAAAGACTTCAATGTGCCCGAAGGCATCAACACGGACGAAGAATGGAATGAAATCCGTGCATGGTTGCGCCCCGTATTACTGAATTTCGTGAAAAGCAAGAGGATTTTGCTGGAAGGAGTCACTTTCAAGAACTCACCGAGCTGGTGTCTGCATCCGTTGTCATGTGAAGACTTTACAGTGAATAATATTCAGGTAATCAATCCCTGGTATTCTCAGAACGGAGATGCACTCGATCTGGAATCTTGCAAGAATGCACTGATCCTGAATAGTGTATTCGATGCGGGTGACGATGCCATCTGTATCAAATCGGGCAAAGATGAGAACGGCCGCCGCCGCGGAGAACCTTGCCAGAATGTAATCGTAAAGAATAATACGGTATTACATGGGCATGGCGGATTTGTAGTAGGCAGTGAAATGTCCGGTGGTGTGAAGAATATCTATGTAGAAGATTGTACATTCCTGGGAACAGATGTAGGTCTGCGCTTCAAAAGTACCCGCGGACGTGGCGGTGTTGTAGAAAACATCTATATCAATAACATCAATATGATCAATATACCGAACGAACCGTTACTTTTCGACCTGTTCTATGGTGGCAAAGGAGCCGGAGAAGAATCGGAAGAAGATCTGCTGAGCCGTATGAAGACGGCGATTCCTCCTGTAACCGAAGAGACTCCTGCGTTCCGTGATATTCATATATCAAATGTCATTTGCAGAGGTTCGGGACGTGCGATGTTCTTCAACGGACTTCCGGAAATGCCTATCCGTAACGTAACTGTGAAGAATGTTGTGATGACGGAAGCTACTGACGGAGTCGTTATCAGTCAGGTAGACGGTGTCACACTCGAAAATATTTATGTAGAATCAACCAAAGGAAAGAATATACTGAATGTCAAAAGCGCCAAGAATCTGAAAGTCGATGGAGAGACTTATGAAGAGATTGACGCCAAAGGACAGATATTGAATTTCAAATAAGAGATTCCACCACAGAAAACCACAAAATCATTATATAGAGTAAAAAGCTCAAATAGCAGACTAATTTATCTTCCAAAGATAAGCCGGTCTGCTATTTTTTCAATTACTTTTGCAGAAAGAAATACGACGTATAATATCATGCCTTAAAATCATGAAGAAGAATATTTTTATCATCACACTCCTTGTCGGGTGCTGCTCTCTGTCCGCCTGGGCTCAAAAACAGGAGAAAACCATTACTGTAGAAGTAAACAATAACTGGAACCGTGCCAAGACGGATGAACCGGTAGTAATCAACTTGCGTGACTTGCATACCGGATTTAAAGTAAAGTCTGCCGTAGTAATGGAAGGAAGCACTGAAATCCCTTCTCAGCTGGACGACCTGAACAGAGACCGTAAGATGGATGAACTGGCATTCGTTACCAGCCTCCCTGCTCACGGAAGAAAAACATTTCAGGTAACCCTGTCTTCTGAAAAGAGTACGAAAACCTATCCGGCACGGGTTTATGCGGAAATGTTCATTGCTGACCCGAGAAAAGGAAAGCATCAGTCAGTACAGGCAATCACTGTCCCTGGTACAAGTAATATATATAGTATGGTCCGTCCTCATGGTCCTGTACTGGAATCGGAACTGGTAGGCTATCGTCTTTACTTTAACGAAAAACAGACACCGGATATCTACGGTAAGTTCAATAAAGGACTGGAAATCAAAGAATCTCAGTTCTACCCTACTGACGAACAGTTAGCAAGAGGATTCGGTGACGATGTCCTCCGGGTATTCGACAGTTGCGGTCCGGGTGCTTTCAAAGGATGGGACGGAAAGAAAGCAACTCATATCACTCCGGTGGCTACCCGTACGGAACGTATCATCTCTTACGGTCCGGTGCGTGTCATCGCAGAAATCGAAGTGACAGGCTGGAAATATCAAAATGCGGAATTGGACATGATGACCCGTTACACACTCTATGCCGGACACCGTGATCTTCGTATCGAGGCATTCTTCGACGAGCCGATTAAGAACGAAGTGTTCTGTACAGGCGTTCAGGATATTGTCGGTACCGCAGAATCTTACTCGGATCACAAAGGACTTGTCGGCAGTTGGGGAACAGACTGGCCGGTAAACGATACCGTGAAATATGCCAAAGAAACAGTAGGTCTTGGGACCTGTATTCCCCAACGATATGTGAAATCGGAAGAGAAAGACAAAGACAACTACCTCTACACCATCACATCTCCGGGAAGCAAATACTTACAGTATCACACCACTTTCACTTCCATGAAAGAAACTTTCGGCTATAAGACACCGGAAGCATGGTTCGCTTATCTCCGCGAATGGAAAGAAGAATTGGCACATCCGGTAACGGTCAAAATAAAAGATATTCATTAAACAAAGCATACAAATACAGTTAAACAATCAAATACTGGAGTATTTACCAGTTTTTATACCGACTCTGCACAATTATTACTCCTTTGTGCGGAGTCTTTTTTTTACCTTTGCCCCATTGAGAGACTTCAACTGAATCTTTAATATCAAACTATTATACCTATATCATGAAACGATTGACACAGACTTTAGCTTTTTGCCTGCTAACTGTTTTCACTGCGGTAGCACAGAAAAACTATGTATCCGAAGTATGGGTTTCCGATCTCGGAAATGGTAAATACAAGAATCCGGTGCTCTATGCCGATTATTCCGATCCGGACGCTTGCCGCGTAGGAGATGATTTCTATATGACTTCTTCCAGTTTCAACTGTCTGCCGGGATTGCAGATTCTACATTCCAAGGATTTAGTGAACTGGACGATTATCGGAGCTGCTGTTCCCTATGCCCTCACCCCTATTGAAACACCGGAACGTCCGGAACACGGCAACCGTGTCTGGGCACCCAGTATCCGCCACCATAACGGAGAGTTTTATATCTTCTGGGGAGACCCGGATCAAGGCGCTTTCATGGTAAAAGCCAAAGCCCCGCAAGGTCCGTGGACGGAACCTGTTCTGGTTAAACCGGGAAAAGGAATCATCGATACCTGCCCGCTTTGGGATGAAGACGGAAAAGTATATCTGGTACACGCCTATGCAGGAAGCCGCGCCGGACTGAAAAGTGTAATCACCATCTGTGAATTGAATAAGGAAGCGACCAAAGCCATCACCCCCTCTTCTCTTTCTCTTTATCTAAATAACCCGGACCGTGGGAAGTGATCGTGGAAATGATCTTTGTGTCCATATCCAGCACTCCGCCGGCTTCTCTCTCCTGTCTGGAAAGTTCTAATACCTGATCCCAGAGATCGGTGGTATCCTGTGTTGGTCCCTCTAAGAAGGAATCATCCCCATCATATGGATGATAATTCTTCTGAATAAAATCTCTTACATTTACTTCTGTTTCCCAGGCTCCGCCCTGGAAGCTTCTCCATTCTGTCTGCATTTTTCTCTCCTTCTGCCACCGTGTGGCCTTGCATGGTTCATCACACTTTTTTATGATGCTCATTCTGATTTTTGATTGATGCATGGTTAGGCTTTTCTAACCATGGTTAGGCTATACTAACTTTCATCTTTTGTCAAGAGTCACGTGCGCTTTTTCCGGTAAGTATTCGAAAAAATACAATGAGTGGTTCCTTTCTCATGCTGATGGG
>OGHU01002031.1_pt1 | contig 10894 bp, 9 predicted proteins | sample 1571521 | NCBI WGS metagenome assembly OGHU01 (sample SAMEA2581963, study PRJEB24529) | metagenome | biome: Human gut stool | place: China | collected 2011 | reverse complement strand
TACATATTCCCGTGCTGCTGCATGAGGTGCTGGAGCAGGTGCGTCCGGCGGCCCTGCGCATGCTCATGCTGCAGAGCCACTACCGCAGCCCGCTCAACTACTCCGGCGAGATCCTCATGCAGGCCAAGGCCGCGCTCGAGCGCCTGCGCACCGCCAGGAGCAACCTCGAGTTCTTCATCGCCAACGGCCGCGACGGTGCGATGAGGGAGGCAGACGCCGCCTTCGTACAGGGGCTGGACCAGTACCGCGAGAAGTTCGACGCCGTCATGGACGACGACTTCAACACCGCCGACGCGATCTCCGTCATCTTCGAGATGGTGCGCGAGATCAACACCGCCGTCTCCCCCGCCGCCGACCCGAGCAAGGCGCTGGCGCAGGCGTGCCTTGACCGCTTCCTCGAGCTGTGCGACGTGCTGGGCATCCCGTTCGGCTCCGACAGCAGCGAGGACCCCGAGGCAAAGGCCATCGAGGAGAAGATCGCCGTTGCTAAGTCACGTTACTCAGGTAGCACCAAGATCTGCTGCACCCGTTATGGCAACGTCATGTGTTCTCGTGGTTCAGTTATTCCTTTATGGATTGATCAAATCCGTCACGACAACCCAATCACCCTCACCGAGCCTAATATGACCCGCTTCATCATGTCGCTCGAAGAGGCTGTCGATCTCGTATTATTTGCCTTCGAACATGGTCAAAACGGTGATATCCTCGTTCAGAAGGCTCCAGCTTGTACCATCCAGACACAAGCTGAAGCTGTCTGCGAGCTCTTTGGTGGCAAGAAGGAGGATATTAAGGTCATTGGCATCCGCCATGGCGAGAAGATGTACGAAACTCTCCTCACCAACGAAGAATGCGCCAAGGCCGAGGATATGGGCGACTTTTATCGTGTACCAGCTGATAACCGTAGTTTGAACTATGACCAGTTCTTCACTGAGGGTGATGCCAAGCGTTGCGAGCTCTCTGAATTCAACTCTGACAACACCTGTCGTCTGAATCTTGAGGAGACCAAGGCAAAGATTGCTTCGTTGGAGTACATCCAAAACGAGTTGAACGAAGTTCTAAAGCTTGCAAAGTAAAATCCAATTTTATCAGGATTTTGTCCAATAACTAAGTAGGCAACAGGTGTGAAGCTGCGGATCGAATCCGTTGCCTGCTACAAAATAATTCACAATGAACATCAAGATACAATGTAACCATTGTTTCGAGCCAATCACCATCTCCATAGAGGAATCTGACCTCGAATTTGAATCACTACCCTTTGATTGATTAATTTCATCTTCATTTGAAAATGTATTGTTTTTAATTAGGAGTAAATTCGCTGGGTTCATGAGCAAAGAAAACATGCAACAAGAATATGATATTAATCCAAAGTATTATTATGACGTTCAAAGTAAACTTCATTTTTACCATGACTTTTCGTGCCATATTCCCTTTGAAGACCAGTTTGACAGTGTTCAAAACAAATATATTAGAAGGATAGAATGCCTGTATAAGTGTCTGAGTGATGCCAGTCTTTTTGTTAGATATATAGAGGATGAAAACGAGTTGGACTATGTTTGCAGAAGAATAGATTTTATAAACGACTTTTTCCGTTCATTCGACTCAAATAACGCAATTATATTCTTCGTAAATGAGGATATTGCCAAAAGTAATCAAATTTCAAATCAATTCATAATAGTACCAAACAGAGGAAGTAAGACAATACATCATTTTTTATCATCAATTCCTTCGGCAGAAGAATTCTTTATTAAGAGTCTTAATCCTTTCCATAGCCAAAGACTATCTGCATTAGCTAGATACAAAAAGAAAAAACTATTAAAGAGAATCAGTAGATTCATGATTAGATTTGAGGCTCGTAAGCCAATATATAAACATTACAACTTGTATCAAAACAGAATACAGGCCAGATAGAAGGGAAGTATTAATACAATTTATTATACTTCAGTTTTGAAATATTATCCATAATGGAAGAAAGTAGAGGGTCACGAATAGCAAAGAATACAATGTTCTTGTATGGACGAATGTTGCTATCAATGATAGTAACGTTATATACGTCAAGAGTGGTGCTTAACACACTTGGCGCGAGTGACTTTGGTATTTATAACGTAGTCACAGGATTTGTTGTGTCTTTTGGTTTCCTGAATAGTGCAATGCACACCTCGGTTCAGCGTTTTCTGACCGTTGAGATGAAGGAGAACAATCATGAGAGACTCAACCAGATATTCAGTATGGGTGTTACTATCCACCTCATCCTCGCTTTGGCTATGGTGATAATCGCAGAACCTATCGGATTGTATTTTGTGCAAACCAAGTTGGTTATTCCACTTGAGCGCATGGAGGCTGCATTGTGGATTTTTCATCTGTCTGTCATTGTTTTATTCTTCGGAATTATGAACGTTCCCTATAAGGCCTTGATTATTGCGAGGGAGAATATGGGAGCATTTGCAGCAATAAGTCTGATCGAAGTGTTTGCAAAGCTTGCTATTGCCATTGCTTTGGTTTATAGTATTTTGGACAAGCTCATTCTCTATGGTGTCTTGCTGATGATTGTAGCTGTTACAATCCAACTGTTCTATATGTGGTATTGTATATCGCATTATGAAGAAGGAAAGTATAAGCGATTTTGGAACAAAAAATTGTTTGGGGAAATGAGCTGCTTTGCGGGCTGGAACCTAATAGGTGTTTTTGCTGGCATTGTCTATAATCAAGGTGTAAATATCGTTCTTAATATTTTTGGTGGTCCGATAGTAAATGCGGCAAGAGCTATTGCCTTCCAAGTGAGTGGCGCTGCAAACCAATTGGTTACAAACTTTCAGTTGGCTACCAATCCACCAATCATGAAGGCATACGCAACAGGAGATAAGTCTGTATTCAGACTTCTGTCATCATCGTCCAAGCTTTCATACATATTGCTTCTATTCATTGTGATTCCTTTTTTGCTGGAATGTTCTTATGTGTTGAAACTCTGGTTGAAAGAAGTACCGGAATATTCTATTATGTTTGTGAGATTGGCTATGATTGATATCTTAGTCTGCTCATTGGCAGGACCACTTCATACGCTGATGCAGGCTACTGGGTCTATCAGAAAGTATCAGATAATTGTAAGTGGAGTCTTATTGATGAATCTCCCACTTTCATATCTTATGTTAAAAATAGGTATGAGCTTTGACTCTACATTTTATGTATCAATATCACTCTCTTCGATAGCATTGGTTATACGCTATTGCCTTTTGCGATCATACGTAGAATATAGCGTCAAAGAACTTGTATTGGATTTCACAATCCCAATTGTCATCTTGACGATAGTAAGCAATATTGTTCCTTTAGTTATTTACAATTATATGGAACAAGGACTATTTAGACTTCTTATCGTTTGTGTAACATCATGGACTTCTATCGCACTTGTATCTTGGATTTGTGTCTTAGATAAAAATGAGAAATCCCTTCTATTACGAATAATTAAAAGGTAAAAATGAAGATAGCTATTATTGCAGATAATCTGGGTAATAATGCGCCAGGATTAGTGTTTAGAAACATTCTGACAGGTCTGTCTAAAAAGATAGAGTTTGACATTATTACTTCTACTTTAGATTATCGGGCACCAAAGGAACATAGAGGAAGCGTTAACTATGTACCGCAGAAGAGAATTCCATCATGGAGGCTAAGAACATTTTTGTTTAATATATTTGGCTTCTATCATACACAGAAGAAGTGGGCAAAGGATATCCAAGGTATATTGAACTCCAAAGCGTATGACGTTGTTGTAAGCCTCATGTCGTCCGCTTTCTATGCATCCGTTATGGCTGCTGATATATTTGTATCTCATAGGAAAGTGAAGCATATCTGCTATTGTGTAGATGCAGTTCCAGCACCTTTCCCATGGGAAAAAGAGGGAATGTACACTTCTGCCATGAAACGTTGTGTGAGGAAGTATATGCAAAAGGTGAATGTCCTGTGCATGACCAACCAAGAAATGCTGACCTACGAGTTAGGGATTATCGGTAATCCCAATATAAAATCTGTGGTTCTGCCAAATCCATCAAAAGAGACATCGCTTCAAAAATTACCAATTGAAGATATTACACCTTCATTTGTCTATGCTGGTAAGATGTATGGTGTGCGAAATCCAGATGCCCTACTTGATGGATTTAAGCTTTTCCTTAAGAATCATCCTTTAGCAAAGATGATTTTTGTAGGTTCGGGTAATTTGGATACATACATCAAAGAACATTATGCAGACTTATTGGATAGTATTGAATTTATCTCATATACAACGGATCTTGCCCAGATATATAAAAAGTGCGTTGCGTTGATTGATGTAAATGCAAACTTTGACAATGATGTTTTTTTGTCAAGTAAAGTCATTAGTTATCTGCCATACAATAGATTGATTATTTCAGAGTCTGGCAATGGAAGCCCTGTTCGTTCAATGTTTAAGACTTCACAAACTATATTGCATGTACATCATCGTGCAGAAGAATTTAATAACGCCATGGAGTCTTGCATAAATAACATTGGTTCAATAGATTATTCTGAAAGAGAGGAGTATCTAAAGCGGATGGATATAAATGCTGCTACAGATACATTCATTAATCAAATTTATGAAAATAATGAGAACTGAAAGTCTTATACTTAAGGTGTTATTGTGTTTTAATGTGTTTACACTTTTGATGTATATCATCACGCCATTAAGCATAAATTCTGGCTATCACTTTTTAAATATATTCTATATTGCTCTAAATATATTTATGATGAAGCTTGGATTCCAGAAAGGACAAAATAAGACGTGCTATTTAGAGTCTCAACCAAGTCTTCAGATTACTCCGAAGACTTTTAATATTGTGCTCATATTTTATTTATGTACGTTTACCATCAGATACGCCTATATGTTGTATCTGCCTCCTCTTGATTTCGGTGTACTGATCAATCGAATTGCGATTGGAGTTGCCGATCCGCATATGGGACGTACATTCATGCACGGAGGTAGAACCATCCCTTGGACTGTCTATTTTATCACTTCGGTTATTGATTCTATCTTCTTTATTTTCGCGCTGATTTGTTGGAAACAATTAAAGACAATAATAAAAATCCTTGTTGCTGTCCTTCTCGTATTTGAAGGCTTTTATTCAATGGGAACAGGAACTAACTTTGGTGTTATTATGCTCGTATCATGCGCTTGCTTAGCAATCATGATGCAGATACCTAATGAGACATTATCGACAGCGAAAATTACAAGACTCAGCATATTAGGCATATTTGCGCTTCTTTTTGTCGTTTCTATATTCTTCTACAATATGGAAGGTCGAAGTGGCGGTAGTTTTGAGGAACTTAAGGGAGGAGATTATCTAGCATTAGGATCTTCTGTTACTGTTGACACCAATGCATTTTTGGATATTCTTCCTTATAGATTTCAAATTTTGTTGCTTTATATCTTTAGCTACCTTACACAAGGCTATATGTTTTTGGAGAACATTTATTTGCTCGATTTCCATTGGGGAGGTTTTTTCGGCAATAATCCTGCTCTCCAGTCAATAGCTCAGGATTTCCTGTTCTTCAACCCTGAACTGGATAGTTATCAGATGCAGATGGAAAGGTTAGGAGTTGACTCATACGTTAATTGGCACTCATGTTATCTTTGGCTTGCAAATGACTTTACACTACTTTTCGTTCCTTTGGTTATATACTATATTGCCAAGTTTGCCAGTGTAGCTCTACGTATGTATAGGACAAGTCATGATTTAAGTTCTGGTATCGTATTCGTTGTTCTGGCTAATATGTTACTATTTTTGTTCGCGAACAATAACTACTTGTCATCAGTATTCTACTCTTTTATGTTTATTTTCCCATACTGGTACTTTAAAAAATATAAACAAATATAGCAATGGTAAATTATCTATATAAGTCGTACGCAATTTTCTGCAATAATAGCAATTTTTTAGAAAGGACTAAGATTAATTCTGTGTTCCGGCATATTATTCAGAGATTAACGAATATTATGGTTCCCTTTTGGTTTAACAGAACAGCAAATAATCCCCAATATAGAATAGACGCTACTCAGAAGACAGAAGGTCGAATTATTGCATCACTTACAACATTTCCTGCTCGTATTGATAATATATGGATTGTGATAGAGAGTATTCTGAGACAATCCCAAAAGCCGGATATGTTATTTCTATGGTTATCTAAAGAACAGTTTTCTTCAATTGACGTATTACCGAAACGATTACAAAATCTGCAAACTCGCGGACTTCAGATTCGATTGTGTGATGGCGATTTGCGCTCACATAAAAAGTATTATTATGTTTTAAGAGACTATCCGAATGATCATTTGATAACATTTGATGATGACTTGATTTATCCAACTAATACAATCTCTTCAATTATGGAGGCTGCTACAATGTATCCTGATTGCGTTGTAGGTAGGTATTCAAATCAAGTAGGAATAGACGACTCGGGGAATGTCCGATTTATTCGCAATAAAAATCGTGACGTCGCCTTTCAACCATCATGGTCAGTTTTCATTGGTAGCGGTGGAGGAACATTATTTCCTGCTGGCTTTTTGCCTGAAATTGCAAAGGACAAAGATACGTTTATGTCTATTTGTCGAACAGCAGATGATGTGTGGTTAAACTCTATGTGTCGCTATTCTGGCCACAGAATCGTTGCAATTATGAATAGGTGTCCATTGCTTGAGATTATCAATAAAAACAATTCAATTCTTGCTAGTATTAATTACGGAGAAGAAAACTATCGTCAGCAAATGGCAGTAAGAGAATATTGTATCGCCAATGGCAAAGACCCATTTGAACCTTTAATAGCAAAATAACTAATATGGAATCATTAAATAAGATTGTATCGAGAATAATTTCAAAATTCTTCCCAAGAATACATTTTTGTTTGGCATACTACCATCATCGTCATAAATGGCCGAATCTAACTTGTCCTAAAGATCTTTCTGAGTTGTGGATAAAGAGATTGTTGGATGGGCAAGTCAATCAGTACTATCAACTGGCAGATAAGTATTTGGTTCGCGAGTACGTGAAGAAGTGCGGGTATGCTGACACATTAACAAGCCTTGTGAACTGTTATTCTAAGGGAGATGAGTTAATCTATTCTGAATTACCCCAAAAATTTGCGCTCAAGGCTAATTGGGGGGCTGGTATGAATCTCATTTGTACGAAAAAATCTCAATATACAGAAAATGAACTGAGGAGCCAGATTGATAAATGGCTCGTATCTCCGAAGTTCGCTTTTTCAGAACGTCATTATAATCTGATTTCGAGAAAAGTTGTATGTGAGGAATTTATCGATGATGGTACCGGCGGATTCCCAATAGATTATAAGTTCATCTGCCTTAAAGGCGAAGTCAAGGCTATTCTTGTTTGCAATGATCGTGAATCTGGTCATGCTGATTATATTCCTTATGATGTCAACTGGAAGCCTTTGTTTGATTATTGCATTGCAAAGCATGATAAAAGCGAATTAGTAAGCAAGCCTGCCAATCTAACTCAAATGCTTGAATGTGCAAAAAAACTAGCATCTGGTATAGATATGGTTCGAGTAGATTTGTACTCTAACGGTAACAAAATTTGGTTTGGTGAAATGACTCTTACTCCTGATGGCTGTATCTTCCGCAGATGGACGCAAAAGGCCATCAATGAAATGGGAGAGTATTATAGAACACATTAATTCATAAATGTATGAAACAAAAGATTGCATAACTGATTAAGTCAAGCTACATCGAAAAAAAGTTATATTGGTATTATAGGTTAAACTGAATTTCAAAACTGGTATTTAAAAACTTTGGGGTTGTAGGGGACTTAGATGCTGAATTCAAGAAAATTAGAGCAGCCCACACATGTTTTGGCTAGTTCTATTTGCATCATTACGAATCTTTATTCGAGGTAGAACGCCGTTCATTCGTTTGTGAGGACGAACATGTCTATGTGGCAGATTTTATGAATACAGCAAATGTAAGAAGAATTCTCGGTGACAAGTGGGAAAACTATTAGGAGTTTGGAGAGTTTTTCGCTCGAAAAGCATGCTGCATTACCAATCCAATGGGGAATGGTGGACTCTATCCGGTTTGTTTGAGATCTCTGGCAGGCTGATAATAAAGCCTCTTGATGGTTCTTTTGGTAAGGGTATTCAAATCATAGAAAACACCTCTGACAAGGAGGGCTTAAAGCAAAGATTACAGACACAGAATATCTTAAAGGATTCATTGCAGAAGAGATTATCAAGTAAGACGAACGTATGGCTGTCTTGCATAAAGAATCAGTCAATACATTACGAATCCATACTATTTGTTTTGATGGAGATGTAACCGTATTCCATCCTTATATACGTATCGGCAGAGGAAAAAGTGTTGTAGATAATGCTGGAAGCGGTGGTGTATTTACCTCTTGTAATCCTGAAACAGGAGAAGTCTTGACAGTAGTCGATGAGTACGGGAACATTTATACCAATCGTCCTGACACCGGTTTCCCATTAATCGGCTTCATGGTACCTTACTGGAAAGAAGCTAACGAAACAGCAAAGAAACTGGCACTTCATAATACAGATATCCATTACGCAAGTTTGGACTTAGCCTTTACTGAAAACGGATGAGTATTGATAGATGGTAATCCTCGCGTACAATTCATTTTTCCAGATTTCAGAGCAAAAAGGATTCCGTTCTGAACTTCACGAGATATTAGAAAAATACGGAAAAGACTATAAGTCGAAATATTAATATGCAAAAACTTTGTGTAATATATAATACTGCTCCTCGCTATCGCGAGGCGGTATTTCGGGCAATCGACAAAGAGTATGATTGCGATTGGTACTTTGGTGAAACAAAGTCCGACATAAAGGAAATGGATACGTCGTTGTTGAAGAACGTGACGTATTACAAGACCTACGGTAATCCCCAGAAATGGTATTGGAAGCGAAACTATTTGTTTTTGCTTTTCAAGAGTGACTACAAGAACTATCTAATCCTGCCAGAGACCCGTTCTATGAGCGATTGGCTCTTTTTTGCATTGGCATACACTTTCTTTCCTAAGAAGCGCTTCTATTTGTGGACACACGGATGGTATGGCAAGGAAGGCGGCTTGGATGCAAAGATGAAGTTGTGGCTCTATCGCCATGCTTCAGGCACCTTCGTGTATGGTGATCGTGCAAAGCGTCTGCTCATTGAGCAAGGCATTTCCGAGGAGAAGCTCTTTGCTATCCATAACTCGCTGGATTACGATACCCAGAAGGCGCTTCGCGAGAGCATCCACCCTTCGGACATCTACAAGGATCACTTCCAAAATAATCTGCCTACTATTATCTTCATCGGTCGCCTGACCAAGGTGAAGAAGTTGGATATGTTGGTGGATGCGTTGGTTTGTCTCAGAAATAAGGATGAGAAGTACAATCTGGTGTTTGTGGGAGATGGTAGTGAGAGCGAAAGCCTAAAGTCTAAGGTCAAAGGTTTGGGGCTGGATAGTCAGGTGTGGTTCTATGGTGTATGCTATGACGAGAAGACCAATGCGGAACTCATCTACAATGCCGACCTGTGCGTGTCTCCTGGCAATGTGGGCTTGACGGCAATGCACTCTTTGGTTTTCGGTTGTCCCGTAATTACTCATAATTGCTTTGAGTGGCAGATGCCTGAATACGAAGCAATACAAGCGGGTGTAACCGGTGATTTCTTCACAATGGATGATACCGATGATTTGACAATGGTAATTAGCCGTTGGTTCGCAAGAAAAATGGATAGCCGAGAAGAGGTGCGTAAAGCTTGTTTCAACGAAATTGATTCCAACTGGAATCCATACTACCAGATGGATATAATCAAGAAAAATCTGAAGTTCTGATGACACTAAGTTATTTATATTCCAAGTTTTTCAAGAAGGTTCTTCGCGGAAAGTCTGTCTTGAACAGTCAGATTGACAAGACAGCTAAGATCTATTCCGGTACGGAGTTCTACGATTCCACAATAGGCCGTCATTCATACATTGGTTATGATAGTGAGGTTCATTCGTGCGATATAGGTTCTTTCTGTAGTATTGCCAATGGCTTTGTGGTAGGTGGAGCTAAGCATCCGTTGGATTGGGTAAGCAGCTCACCAATATTCTATAATGTAGGTGGCGGTACGGGTACTCATCTTGGCGATCTCGAGATCGAACCTCTCAAGCGTACAACTATTGGTCATGATGTTTGGATTGGCAATCGTGTGACCATCATGCAAGGTGTGACTATAGGAACAGGTGTTGCTATTGGTGCTGGAGCGATAGTAACTAAGGATGTACCACCGTATGCCGTTGTTGCTGGGTGTCCTGCTAAGGTGATAAAGTATCGTTTCGACGAAGAAACTATCCAAAAGTTGATGGTATCGGAGTGGTGGAATTTAGATGACGCAGTTCTAAAAGAAAAAGCAAGATTGGTATCAAATCCACAGGAATTTTTGAGAAGTTTTAGTAAGTAAGAATAAAGGAATGTCCGTCCGCACAAGTGATAGTGCAAACGATATGGTGTGATACCATCGGGCGGAACAAGGTTTATATTACCATTGTTTTATGAGAATACTTATTGTAACACAATATTATTACCCGGAACAGTTTCAGATCAATGAGATTGTTCCGGAACTGGTGAAGCGTGGGCACGAGGTAACTGTGCTTTGCGGTGTGCCTAACTACCCGAAGGGAGTTGTGTTCCCGGGGTATGAGACTGCTGAGAGCTTAGAACTTAGAGAAAGGGAGTACCTGGAGAAGACGGGCGTGAAGGTGGTGCATGTGGAGCAGGTGCCGAGGGGAAAGAATCCAGTACAATTGGTGAGGAACTACGTAAGTTTTGTGCGGAATTCGAAGAAATAAGCGGGGGCACCCGAAATCTGTTTGAAAGATATGGCAGGTATCGGCCGTCCTGA
>OGHU01002026.1_pt1 | contig 10917 bp, 8 predicted proteins | sample 1571521 | NCBI WGS metagenome assembly OGHU01 (sample SAMEA2581963, study PRJEB24529) | metagenome | biome: Human gut stool | place: China | collected 2011 | reverse complement strand
GGAGCTTTGCATCCTGATAGAAGCTGTAGCCACCGCAGGTATTTGATACCAGAGAAAAGAAATTCTCACATCCAAGGTAGTTGATCCATGGTAACGGGGTCCTTGGAGAGGTGATGACGTACTCTTTGTTTTGATCATCGAAGTGTCCAAATTTCATATATGTAATCTCCTTTTTATAAAATACGCGTAAACGTTTAAGTAGCTTATATATAGAAGTATATATTGGAAAAATTAAAAAATCAAGCGCAAAACAACAAAAAACAGTGGTTTTATGACATATATACAAAGGGTGATGCATAATTATAGTAAAAAATGCTGATGAAATAATATTACTTGAGCAACAATGAATGCATATAATAAGATGAGAAGCGTAAACGTTTAAAAATACAATATATGATTATATATAATGCACAATATTATGAGATTAAAAATGTGAAAAATATTCAAAATGTAAATTAGGGGGTTGCAAAATCAACAACTTGTGGTATAGTAAAGATACGAAAACGATTAAGCAACCAATTCGAAATGAGGAAACGATATGGTATCACTGAAAGATATAGCACAAAGATGTGGTGTTTCGACAGCGACAGTCAGCAAGGCATTACATGATCAGAAGGATATTGGCGCTGAGACCAAAAACAGAATAAAGAAAATAGCTAAGGAAATGGGATATCTTCCTAATGCTGCAGCCAGAGTTCTTAAGACAAATGAGTCGGACAACATCGGAGTACTGTATTTCGATGAGGCTGAGATGGGACTTACACATGAGTATTTTGCCGGAGTGCTAAACGGAATCAAGGCACAGGCTGAGATGCTTGGATATGATATTACATTTATCAATACCAGTCCGGTCGGCAAGAAATTATCATACCTGGAGCACTGTAAGTATAGAAATTTTGATGGAGTCGTAATTGTATGTGCCAGGTTTCAGGACAATGAGGTGCAGGAGCTGATGAACAGCGACATACCTGTGGTCACGATTGACTATATACATTACAGTTGTTCGGCAGTCTGCTCCAACAATGTGAAGTGTATGGGAGACTTGCTTGACTACATTATAAGTATGGGACATAAGAAAATTGCTTACATACATGGAGAGGATTTTTCGAGTGTTACACGCGACAGGCTGGCAGCTTATTACAGGGCACTTGAGAATCATGGAATAGATGTTCCGGAGGAATATGTCAGGGAAGCAAGGTATCTGGAAACAGAGAATGTTGCAAAGCAGACAGAATATTTACTCGATTTACCTGACAAACCTACATGTATCATCTATCCGGATGACACGGCGGCAATCGGAGGCATCAATGTTATAAGAAACAGAGGTCTTAGGATTCCGGAGGATATATCAATAGCCGGATACGATGGCACAAGAGTTTCACAGATGCTAAGCCCGAAGCTTACCACTATCAGACAGGACACTGACAAGATAGGCAAGGAGGCAGCGGACAGATTGATAAGCATCATTAAAAAGCCTAAAACAGCACTTGTAGAGAGAGCTGTTGTTGAAGGAATTTTGCTGGAGGGGGAGTCCGTAGGCAGAATTTAATATATTTTACTACTTTTTTACTAACATTTACTAACAGGTTTCAACCTGAAGCGAGAAGGAGGATTTTCTATGAAAAAGAAGCTCGTAAGCGCATTACTTTGCGCAACAATGGCAACATCATTACTGGCAGGCTGTGGCAGCGGAGATACATCCGACACAGGAAAGTCTGATAAGAATGGCGGCACAAAAACAGAAGCGACAAACGATGGCAAGACGCTCAACATCTATTGCTGGAATGATGAATTCCAGAGCCGTATCACTGACCACTATTCTGATTACAAGAAGGTGGATGCAACACATGGCAAAATCGGAGATGTTGATGTAGTCTGGAACATTACACCTAATGAGAACAATGCATACCAGAACAACCTGGATGAGACACTTTTGAAGCAGGCTGATGCATCGGCAGATGACAAGATTGATCTCTTCCTGGTAGAGGCTGATTACGCACCAAAGTATGTAGACTCTGATTACACAATGTCAATCAAGGATCTGGGAATTACAGACAGTGATATCTCTAAGCAGTACAAGTATACACAGGATGTTGTTACTGATTCTGATGGCAACCTGAAGGGTCTTTCATGGCAGGGCTGCCCGGGTGTTCTGTTCTACAACAGAGCAGCAGCAAAAGAGGTACTTGGAACAGATGATCCGGATGAGGTTCAGAAGTCAGTATCTGACTGGGATACCTTCAATGCTACAGCTGAGAAGATGAAAGCAGCAGGCTACAAGATGACATCTACAGCAAACGATACATACCGTGTATACTCTAACAACGTTTCAAAGAAATGGGTCAGCGATGACAAGAAAATCCAGATTGATGACAACATCATGAAGTGGGTTGATGATTCTAAGAAGCTTGTAGACGCAGGCGAGACAGGAACAGCAGATCTTTGGTCAGATGACTGGAAGAAGGGCTTCTATCCTGAAGGAAAAGTATTCTCATACTTTGGACCTGCATGGTTAGTAAACTTCTCAATGGCAGCAGATGAGTCAGGTTCTATCGGAAACCAGGGCGGCTGGGGTGCAGCTCAGGGACCACAGGGCTTCTTCTGGGGCGGTACATGGATCTGTGCAGCAGAAGGAACAGACAATGCTGACCTTGTAAAGGACATCATGCTCAAGATGACAACAGACGATGATATCATGAAGGATATCGTTGTAAAGGATGACGATTTCGTAAACAACAGCACAGTTATGGATGGTCTTGCAGACGGAACAATCATGGGCAAGGACGACAAGCCTTACACAAGTACAGTACTTGGCGGACAGAATCCATTACCAATGTATATAGCCGGTGTTAAGACTCTCGACTTAAGCAACCTTTCAGCATATGACCAGGGCTGCAACGAGGAGTTCCAGAAGGCTATGAAGGATTACTTCGAAGGAAACTGCTCTAAGGATGAGGCTATTGAAACCTTCAAGAAGGCAGTTCGCGAGAAATATCCTGACCTCACAGAATAAGGTAGTTACGATAGTTTATGAATTGACCATACAACTAACAATATAAAATAATAAATACCCTGTCTGCCTTGCGTTAGCAGGCAGGCGGGGTATTTTTTTAAAATCAAAGCTAATCAGCTAACAGCATTACATCACCATTGACTACAATACCAGTTGGGAGGTAGGTATTATGAAAAAGAGTGGAGGTAAAGCGGTCAGATATAACAAATGGGGCTATATCTTTCTGATTCCGTTTATCGTTGTATACGTAGTATTTCAGCTGGTACCGTTAATCACTACAATTTACAACAGCTTTTTTGAAAATTATATGTCAGGTCTTACACAAATAGGACCAAATTTTGTTGGATTTGAAAATTATGAAAAATTGTTCACATCCGGTGATATCTGGCAGTATTTTAAGAACACAATGGTTCTTTGGATCATGTGCTTCATACCGCAGATATTCTTATCACTGCTCCTTGGAGCATGGTTTTCGGATGTCAGCTTAAAGCTCAAGGGAACAAGATTTTTTAAAACAGTTATATATCTGCCGAATCTGATTATGGCTTCAGCATTTTCACTGTTATTCTTTACATTGTTTGCTGATGGGGGACCGATAAACAATCTGCTTATGCAGATAGGTTTTATTTCAGAGCCATACAAGTTCCTGTCACATGTGGGCAGTACAAGAGGACTCATTGCTTTGATGAACTGTCTGATGTGGTTTGGTAATACAACCATCCTGCTTATGGCAGGTATGCTTGGAATCGATACATCGCTTTTTGAGGCGGCAGAGGTGGATGGAGCAACATCAACACAGGTGTTCTTTAAGATAACACTTCCGCTCCTTAGGCCGATACTGATATATGTAATTATTACATCACTTATCGGTGGCTTACAGCTCTTTGATGTACCACAGATTTTGACAAACGGAACCGGTAATCCGGTCAGGTCAAGCATGACACTTATCATGTACTTAAACAAACGTCTGTACAGTAAGGATTATGGAATGTCCGGTGCACTGTCAGTCATACTGTTTATCATCACGGCAATACTTAGTATAGCGGTATTCAAGCTCAGCGGCAACGATGATAAGAGAAAGGAGTAGGTCGATATGGCAGCAAATGTAAATAAAAAAAATAAAGGTATGGGAATCCATGCCAGACGTGCATTAGCATATATCGTGCTTGTAATAATTTCTTTCTTCTGTCTGTTCTGGTTTTACGTAATGATAATCAATGCAACCAGGTCAAACGGAGAGCTTCAGGCAGGATTTACTGCAATTCCCAGTACGCATCTGCTTGACAACTGGAACTCACTCTTACATGACACACTTCCGGTCATAAGAGGTATGTTTAACAGCCTTTTTGTAGCAGCCTGCAGTGCAGTACTGTGCGTATATTTTTCGACAATGACAGCATATGCCATACATGCATATGAGTTCAAGGCCAAGAAATTCATCTCTACCTTTATACTGATGGTTATGATGATTCCTACACAGGTTACAGCACTTGGATTTGTTAAATTGGTAACAGGCATGGGACTGATGGATTCATTTATTCCACTTATAGTTCCGACAATTGCTTCACCGGTCACATATTTTTACATGAAGCAGTATATGGAGAGCTCGCTTCCATTGTCTCTGATTGAGGCAGCCAGAATTGACGGCTCCGGAGAGTTTAGGACATTTAATCATATAGTGCTTCCATTGATGAAGCCGGCAATAGCAGTACAGGCAATTTTCTCCTTTGTAAGCAGCTGGAACAATTACTTCACTCCGGCACTTATATTACACGAAAATAACAAGAAGACACTTCCAATCCTGTTAGCACAGCTTAGAAGTGCAGACTTCTTAAAGTTTGATATGGGAAAGGTATATATGATGATTACATTCTCTATCCTTCCTGTAATAGTTGTTTACCTTATTCTTTCAAAGCACATCGTAGGTGGTGTTGCCATGGGAAGTGTGAAGGGCTGATACAGACCATTAACTAAAACTATTTTCTTTTATATTTTTCCCTTCATCTTAAAAGGACCGCTCATCCGGGCGGTCTTTTTTGCGAGCAAAATGGCAGACGTTTTGTTTATCCCCTCTTGACAGGCTACGTTATACTATTAGTATGAACGATAAGAAACAAGGAATAATATATATCATAATGGCAGGCTTCTTTTTTGCCCTGATGACATTTTTTGTGAGGATGTCGGGAGATTTGCCGACCATGCAGAAGGCCTTTTTCAGGAATGCGGTAGCAGCGGTAGCGGCTGTTATCTTACTTGCAAAAAGTGAGGAAGGCTTCAAAATAAAAAAAGATAGCTGGAAAGGACTTTTTCTGCGAAGCCTCTTTGGAACAACAGGGCTTATATGCAATTTCTATGCAGTTGACCATCTGGCCATCGCAGATGCCAATATCTTAAACAAATTGTCACCGTTTTTTGCTATAATCATGTCATATTTTGTGCTTAAGGAGAAAGCTAACAGGACAGAGTGGCTGTGCGTGGTGACGGCGTTTATAGGTGCTGTTTTTGTGGTGAAGCCATCCATGAATGTGCAGTTTTTAAATGCCATGATTGGTGTAATAGGAGGCTTTGGCGCAGGTGTAGCGTATACATTTGTGCGAAAGCTCGGTAAGCAGGGAGAGAGAGGACCTGTGATAGTCATGTGCTTTTCGGTATTTTCGTGTATAGTGACGGCTCCGTTTCTGTTTGTCGGAGCAAAGCCTATGAGTGTATATCAGATTGTCATGCTGCTTTTTGCAGGAGCTGCCGCTACAGGCGGACAGCTTTCAATCACAAAGGCATACACCAAGGCACCTGCAAAGGAGATATCGGTGTTCGACTATTCGCAGGTTATTTTTGCCGCCTTGCTGGGCTTTGTATTTTTGCAACAGATACCGGACTATCTAAGTGTGATAGGATATGTTATAATAATAGGCAGTGCAATTTTTAAATGGAACTATAATCTCAGATACGAGGAAAAAGTATGAACTACGCAGGAATAAAATATTGTGACATAGCGAACGGACTGGGCTGCCGCACTGTGCTTTTTGTATCAGGCTGCAGGAATCACTGTAAGGGCTGCTTTCAGCCACAGACATGGGAATTTGACTATGGAGAGCCGTTTGATGAGCAGATACAAAACGAGATACTCGACTCACTTAAGCCTTCCTATGTGCAGGGAATTACCCTTTTAGGCGGTGATCCTTTTGAGGAGGAGAATCAGCAGGCACTTGTGCCGTTTATGAGAAGAGTTAAGGAGAGTTATCCCAATAAGGACGTGTGGGCTTACACAGGATATCTGTACGAGGAACTGTTAGAAAACGGACGTAAGCACACAGAGTATACGGATGAGCTTTTATCGATGATAGATGTACTGGTAGATGGCCCGTTTATAGAGGAGCAGAAGGATATCACGCTCAAATTCAAGGGCTCTGCAAATCAGCGTGTGATAGATATGGAAAAGACAAGAGCAACAGGAGAGGTGTCCATACTGGAATTTACGAAAATATGATTAGAGGATTTGAAATGAAGAAAAAATGCAACAAATTATTAGGATTACTGTGCTATGCGCTTGGCATTCTGGCAGCGCTTTATGTGGGAGGCTATCTTATGTTGATTAAGCCTATTCATGTGATTATCATGGCATTTGGCAATGATATGCTGACGCTTCCACTTTTGCTTAAGAGCATCATAAAGATAGCATTTTCTACGACTTTTGCAGGGCTTGTGTGGTGCATCGGATACATAGGCTACAACTTTTTCAAGGGAAATGAGGATCCTGACTGGGCGGCTATAGAAGCACGCTTCAGAAATAAGCACAGTGATACAACAAACGAAGATTTACTGAAGGAGAGAGAAGTATGATAGTCCGTGTACCTGATTATTTTTCAGAGTTTAGCTGCATAGCCGGAGACTGCAAGGATAGCTGTTGTCTGGGCTGGGAGATTGATATTGATGAGGATTCATATGAGTATTATCAGACACTGCCCGGAGAGGTCGGAGAGCGTCTGAGAAAGGGAATGTATGAGACAGAGGATGGTGGGCATGGCATCCGTACAAACAATTGCGGGCGCTGCATCATGCTAAATGACAAGAATCTGTGTGATTTGTACATAGCTGCAGGAGAGGCATCACTTAGTGAGGTGTGCACCGATTTTCCAAGGTTTGGTATAGAGTACAGAAACGTGGAGCAGAAGTGTCTGAGCCTTGCATGCGAGGAGGTCTGCCGTATATTTTTCAGCAAAACAAAGCCTGTTAAGTTTGTAGAGCAGGAGCTTTTTGGCGACAGCGATGATGACCAGGGCGTAACAGAGGAGGAGGCAGCCTTTTTTGAGGAGGTGCAGCGTGAGCTGATAGCCATACTCCAGGACAGGACAAAGCCAATCGGAGTGCGCGTGGATGAGTACCTTGACAGGGCAAACGAGTACCAGAAGAAGCTGAGCCAAAACGATGATGAAAAGCATATAGACTGGCTTTCGTTTAATGATTTCTCATATGAGCATTTCGACATCCGCTTCGGTATCATCAATCAGATGGAGCTTTTGCGACAGGTATGGCAGGATTTCAAGGATGATATGCAGACAGTTCTCACAGAGGAGGATTATGAAAAACGCATGAAGGAGTACATGGCTAGCAGCGATTACCGTGAAAATGATATCGAGCAGCTTCTTGTATACTTTACCTTCATGCGGTTTGATGGTGATGGATGCGGTACGTTTCTCGGCGGTCGGGTTTTTGGCGACCGAAACCAGCAGTTTTCCGGCCGTTCCGTCGTCCACGGTAATCCAGTCGGCCGACGAGGGAAGGGTATATTCCCATTCCACGCCGGTAGCGGTCACGGTAATCTCCTGCGGAGTCGTATCCTCCGCCCCGAAGGTGAGCGACGAGGGGGATACTTCGAGCGATGCGGTGGTTGACTCACCGTCGGTCGGCGAGCAGGCTGCGGCGAGCAGGCAGGCCGCTGCAACGAACAATATCTTTTTCATAGTCGTTTCTGTCGTTTGCAAAGGCTGCGGCAACCTTACCGGAATGCCGCTGCCTTCAGTCATTATACACTTAATTACTTGGCTATGGGCGGTACGATGTACCAACTGACGTAGGTGACGCCGCCGGCCGATGCCATCGGCATGGAGCCGTGAACATGTTTTCCGTCGGGCGATACGTAGCTGATGAAGCCGCTTTCGGGGATAATGATGCCGTAGGTGTCATAGACCCAGTCGGCCATGCTGCCGAGGGAGGTACGGGTGTTCAGGTCGTACACCACGGCGGAGGAGACGCCCAGCGTGCCGATGCCGATGAAGGCGATGCCGTCGTCGGTCACGTACATGCCGGTGGAGTCGCTGTATTCGTCCACGATGATGGTCGTTTCGGTTTCCGTGTTGTAGAATGCGGGCGTTTGGGTGATGCTGAACGACATGCCGCCCTCGTTCGGCTCTTCGGTGCGGTAGGTGGTGGCAATCCATTTGCCGGAGGGGCTGATTTTGGTCAGTTCGGCGGTGCAGATGCAGCCGTAGACCTTATGGGTTTTGTACTCGGTGCCGTCACCCATCTGCATGGTGATTTCGGTGACTTCCCTGACGTCTTCGCCGACCCATCTCGGTTTTGCGGTGTTTTCACCGTTGTTTACCCAATAGAGCATGCCGAAGTCGGAGTTTTCCCACGAGGTGCCGTAGATGATACTGCCGTCGGCGGAGATGCCGCGGGCCATGACGCCTACCCATATCTCCTCGTCGCGGTAGTTCAGGTCGAGCATGGGAAGCTCGTGCGGTACGCCGTCAATCCAGAGCAGCGGATGGGTGAGGCCGCCGTTGCTGCCCGATTCGTTCTGGGCAAAGCCGACCCAGTATTTGCCGTCGGCCGAGGTAGCCTGTATCTCCGGACGGAACCTGTAACCGGCCGGTGCTTCGGGAATGAAGATTTCGCCCGAGGTGTCGATGGCTATCTGACCTCCGTTGTAGCCGTCGCTGATGAAGAGCAGTCCCTGGTCGGTGATGGCCATTGTCTGGTGGAGGTAATAGAGCGATTCGGGGAAGGGGCCGAATTCATAGACTTCGTCCGTTTCGGTGTCGACGATGGTCGGCGAGTACTGCCACGAATCGTCCGGTGCGATGGACGCGGTGAATCCGCCCATGTACCTTCCGCTCGGCGACATGACCGCGCCCATCTGGAAAGTTTCGAGCCTGCGGTAGCGGGCGAATTCGCTGTCGAGCGGAAGTTGGTTCACCCGAATCTGCTGCGAAGCCTGGCCCGCTTCGATGGTTATGGTGGTATTCCGTTCGGCACCGGTGCCGTTGTCGTCTACCGTGATGGTGAGCGTCCTTTCGTCCGTGCGTTCGATTTTTACCCACGTCGCGCCGGGCGTGGCCGTCCATTGGGCCGGGGAAGCCTTGACGTCGACGGCGAGCGGGGAGTTCCCTTCGCCGAGGAACGAACAGGCCACCTGGCTGAGGTTCACGTAGTGTACGTTGTCTTTCGTCTCGGTGGTGCAGCCGGTGATGAAAGCGGACGAGCATATGGCCGCCGCAATGAAGTTGAATAAAATCCTTCTCATAGATTTAGTGCGTTTTAGTGGTTATTGAATCGGATGGTATGCATTTCACTACCGTTCATAAGCAAATATACGAATGAAAATCAATAATAATTCCTGCTTGTTAGTTAATTTGCATATTAATTATTAGTGAGTGAATATTTAACCGATGCGACACAATGGTCGGAATGTGTTAATTAATTTATGAAGAATGTTGCTAATTTTTCATTTCTGCCGTGTTTCGGGGTAAAATAAAATGACAGACGGGGCAATTCTGAAAAACTGCCCCGCCTGTCATGTCGTGTGAATTCGCATCATTGCGTACGAATATCGAGCGCACCCTTGAACGAACCGGTCACCTTGTAGCCGGCATCGCTGGTGAAATCGAAGGCGATGTTATACTCTTCGCCGTTCCGGGTCACGGTTATCGTACCGCCGGTGATGCAGGCATCGCCCGTCACGGTATCGTTTTCCATGCGGATGTACCAGGTGCCGCTCGGAAACTTCGGGTGGGAGAATCCTGCACGGCCGCACATGATATCTCGTGAAACGAATTGGTATGCAATATCTTCTATGTCTGCCGTAGTGACTGTATAAGTACCCTCCGGAAGGATGTAAATGTTGTCGTCATTTTTTTCTATGGGGTCTGTGTATAATTTCATGTGGAGGCGATTGCCAGTGCCGATAAACATTTGCGACGAGGTCAACGTAATGCCTTCATCCCACAATTTCAACTCCCACAGTGTGTATGGTTGATGCCTCAACTCGTCATTCGGATAGACAGCTATTCGGCTTTGGGTGAGCACTCCGAAATCGACATCCTCTTCAAGCGTACTGAGAAATTCGGGCTTGCTCTCCTGCGTCACGGGAATCTCGAACGGGCCGATACCTTCGACGTCAGTAGTGACAATCACGCGCGCTGTCCGCGGAGCGGAGTTCTCATTTTTTTTGTCGTTGGCATTGATGCTAATATTATGGATACCACTGTCTTCGTCTTTGAAGGGGTTTACTGTTAACCAATCTTTTTCGTTATCGTATGAGACCCGGACATTCCAATCGAGATTGACAGGAACGACATTGATTGTATAACGTTTTCGGCCGAGATAGTCGATAACGAACCCCTCCTCCGGTACGTCGCCGTCGTTATAAGTCATGGTCAGCGACGGCGGCAGCACCTTGGCCTCCTGCGTCACGCGGATGGCCTTCGGGCCTACCGACTCCACACTCGGCGTCAGGGTGACGTTCGCAGAACGTTCCGCCGTGTCGGGATTGTCCTGCACCGTAACGGTCAGCGTCGTCTCCCCCTCGCTTCCTTCCGTCGCAGAGAGGGTTATCCACTCTTTGGCAGCCTCATCAACCGCGGCGCTCCAGGTAATCCCCTCGCCCGAAGCGGTCACCTTCA
>OGHU01002016.1_pt1 | contig 10958 bp, 9 predicted proteins | sample 1571521 | NCBI WGS metagenome assembly OGHU01 (sample SAMEA2581963, study PRJEB24529) | metagenome | biome: Human gut stool | place: China | collected 2011 | reverse complement strand
ATAGGTAGTTGGTTCATGCTCTCCTTCAAGTTTCCTTGAAAAAACATTGTTTTTTGCTTTGCTCGGATCCGTTATCACATCCGCCCTTGATTTATGTTTTCCGCTCTTTATGCGCTATATACTGGGCGATGTACTGCCCGAAGGCAATCTTTTCCTCTTAGGGCAGGCTACGATCGTTTTGCTTTTTTTATACCTGCTTAATTTTATAATCAGTTATCAAGTCTCAAGACACGGCCGCCTAATGGGTGCAAAAATAGAACAGGATATGCGCAGTGACCTTTTTCAGCATGTCCAATCAATGTCTTTCCGTTATTTTGACAACATCCGTATCGGCCAGCTGATTTCCCGTATTGTCAGCGATATTGCCGAGATCCGTGAGCTTGTTTTTCTTGGTCCTAATTACCTGCTGGTCTGTACTATAACCATGCTTGGTACTCTGGGAATACTTATTTATCTTAACTGGCCTTTAGCGTTACTGGTCAATCTGCTGCTGTTAGGAAAAGCTTATGAATCAGTTGCTACCAATCATGCACTGAAACAATCAGGGCGTATGATCCGCGAACAGGTCGGTAATCTTACAGCACAGACAAATGAAAGTCTGAATGCCATACGCCTAGTTAAATCCTTCAACAATGAAGAATGGGAAGAAAAACGCCTTGATAAAAACGGACAAGCTCTTTTACAGGCACGTAAAACATCGTTCGACCTTTTATCACGCCTGAACAGTAACGCCGTATTGTTTTCCAATGTCACTAATCTTGTTATCATTGTCGTAGGCGGCGCCATGATCGCATATGGTAAAATGCAGATCAGCGATCTGGTCGCCTTTTTACTGTATGTATCAATCTTTATCCGCCCCATCCTGCGCCTGACCGCACTAGCAGAATCCTATCAGAAAGGTATGGCCGGTTACCAGCGCTTTTGCCAGCTGATGAATACCCCTTCTGAAAATACAGATCTGCCCGGCGCATTCGACTGTGGTACTTTAAAAGGCTCTATTTCCTTTAAAAATGTCAGCTTTGGCTACGATCCCGGCAAACCTGTTATTCAAAATTTTGATCTTGATATCGCTGCCGGTGAAGTTATCGCTTTTGTCGGCACTACAGGTGTTGGTAAAAGCACGATCTGCAACCTGCTGCCGCGTTTCTATGAACTGCAGCAGGGCGTTATCACCATTGACGGAATGGATATCCGCAATGTGACCTTAAAATCACTGCGCCGTAATATCGGCATAGTTCAGCAGGACATCTTCCTTTTCTCTGACTCTGTACGTGAAAATATCGCTTACGGCAACCCTCATGCCAGTATGGAAGAAATCATCACCGCTGCCAGATTGGCCGAAGCTGATGCTTTTATCAATCAGCTGCCGGATGGTTATGACAGCCAGCTTGGTGAACGCGGTGTTAAATTGTCCGGAGGCCAAAAACAGAGGATTGCCATTGCCCGTGTTTTTCTCAAAAATCCGCCCATCCTGATTTTAGACGAAGCGACTTCTTCCCTGGATAATGAAACGGAAAACCTTATCCAGGAATCACTGATGCAGCTGTCACGTAACCGCACTACCCTGATCGTAGCCCATCGCCTGGCAACGATCCGTCATGCCGACCGTATCGTTGTCCTCACCCCCAACGGTATCAGCGAACATGGTTCTCATGACGATCTGATGGCTTTGCAGGGAGAATATTACAAGCTTTATATGGCACAGTTCAGTAAAAGCCCGCTAAATTAAAAATAAAACCCTCGGATGAAAACATCCGAGGGTTTCTTTTTTCATATAAACAGCTTTTTAATTATTCGCGGTCAAAGATCATTACTTTTTCAAAATCAAGATATACCTTTTCTCCGTCGGCAAATTCTTTCAAGTCTGCCCCTTTGACGATAACGCGTACATCATGATCACCGACGGTAACACGGTAATCAACAGCATCACCTAAATAGAAGCGATGCGTCAATGTCCCTTCAAGCATACCACCGCCGCGGCTCATCGTAATATTCTCAGGACGTACAGCGATGGTAGCACTGCCGGAAACACCCGAAGTATTGGGGAAAGAAGCTGTAGTACCTTGCAGGTATACTCTGTCATCCGATACTTCACCCTGCATAAAATTGACCAACCCGATAAAATCAGCAACCATTTTGTTGGCAGGATTGGTATAAATTTCATGCGGAGCACCGATCTGCTGCACTACGCCTTTACTCATAACAACTACGCGGTCGCTCATTGCCATGGCTTCACCCTGATCATGGGTTACATAAACAACGGTAATACCAAGTGCTTTTTGAATCGACAGGATCTCAAAACGCATGCTTTCACGCAGTTTAGCATCCAGATTGGATAACGGTTCGTCTAACAGCAGCAAACCTGGCTGCGCAACCAAAGCACGAGCCAAAGCGACACGCTGCTGCTGACCGCCGGACAGCTGATGCGGATAACGGTGGCCATATTCGCCTAAATGCACGAGCTCCAGCATTTCATTTACTCTTTTCAAACGTTCCTCTTTGGGAACCTTTTGGATCTTCAGCGGATAAGCCACATTTTCAACAACCGTCATATGCGGCCAAACTGCATATGACTGGAATACCATACCGATATCGCGATTTTCCGGAGGAACAAATTTATTCTGCGACGAAGAACTGACGCAGTGGTCACCGATATAGATCTCGCCTTCTGTAGCTTTTTCAAAGCCTGCGATCATTCTCAGGGAAGTTGTTTTACCACAGCCGGAAGGACCGAGGATAGAAACGAATTCGCCGTCTTCAACCGTCAGGTTGAAATCATTAACAGCCGTTACAGGCCCGAAACGTTTAAATACATGTTCAATACGTACTTGTGCCAATTTATTCCACTCCTTCTTTAAATTCCCACATTGCCTTTGGTCAGTTTGTTAAGGATCAGGTTACCAACCAAAACGATAGTCAAAATGATTACTGATAATACAGAAGCATTTTGTGTATCTGCATAAGTTTGCAGCTCGTACAGCAAAACACCGATAGTTTTAGTTTCTGCACCGTACAGAAGGAGCGACATCGTCAGCTCGTAGAAAGACGGCATAAAGATCAGGAACCAACCGGCGATGATGGACGGAGCGATCAACGGCATAATAATATCTTTACAGGTTCTGATCCAGCTGGCACCTGAATTTAATGCTGCTTCTTCAAGAGAAACGTGCCCCTGACTCAGGGAAGCCGCTATTGTCCGCACAGACATGGTCATATATTTGACCAGATAGCTGACGACCAGAATCCACATCGACGAATAAAGATTGAGACCGAAATTACCGGAGAAGGTGATAACCAGAGCAAGGGCGATAACGATACTCGGAGTAGAACCGCCGATAACGGTCAGCAGATCCGGAAAGCTGCGTCCTTTGACTTTTGTTTTAACGGCCAGATAAGCAATGAACACTGAAAGTATCGTACCAATAGTGGCGGCGATTACGCCATACACGACCGAATTCCAGATACTCTCCATATACTGACTGCTGGTAATAACAGGCTCCCATGCATCAAAGCCGATATTCGACCAGGTAACTCCGCGCGACATACTCTTTAAAAGTGATGTCAGCAATATAGAACCTAATGGTAAAATTACTGCAATAAACGCATATAGACCTACACCACAGAAAGCAGGCCATTTCCATTTGCCAAGCTCTACGATATTAGGACGGGTACTCTTACCGCTGATCGTTGTATAATCCTTGCGGCCCAGCATCCAGGTCATAAAGAACAGTAAGAAGTTGGCAAGGAACATCAAAGATGCTGCTAAAGCCGTGGCATCACGGATACCCTCATCATTACCCATGTAAATATAGGTGACGATACGGGTAGTCATAACCTCGATATTACCAGGCATACCAACAATGGCAGGAATACCGAAGCAGGAACCGGCAGCAATGAAAACCAACAGACCGCCTGCTAAAATACTTGGTGCCATCAAAGGCAAAGTAACATCGACCAGGGTACGCAGAGGGGAAGCTCCGGAAACACGTGCCGCTTCTTCGAGCGTCGGATCCATTTTTTCCATTGCCCGGGAAATGGTAATAAAAGCAAAAGGCGAATAAAACAGGGTCAATACCCAAGCCAGACCGCCCATAGTATAAATATCAAATGGAGATTGCTGCAGTTGCAGAATCCACTTAAAAATCGAATTCAAATAACCGACGCTGGGATTTAAAAGCTGTACCCAGGCAATCGCACCAACATAAGGAGGGATCATATAGCTGGCAACCAGTAAAGTCCGGTATGTTTTTTTACCGGGCATATCGGTGCGGCCAACAAGCCAGGCCAGCGGGAACGTAATAATAACACTGGCTACCATAACTAAAAGCGATAGCTGCACAGTATTGGACAAAGCACGCCAGTTAACATCCTGACTGTAAACATCAGCATAATTGCCGAAATTGATGGCTCCATTAACCATAATACTGTCATAAAGCAGTATTCCCATCGGGAAAACCACAAAATATAATAATAAAATAACGGAAACAGCAATAACTATGAATTTACTATTAAATCTAGGTAAAGACCCCACTATGGCTCCTTTCCCCGGCTTTGAGACCGGTGAAAAATCATTTACAGGATTTTCCTGCAAAGAAATTGGAAAACAGGGATCGTCAAAAACGACCCCTGATCCCTTAAAAATTGTTACTCAACAAATTTTAATAAGAACTATTCCATAACTCTTACGCGGAAAGCCTCTTTGATTTGAGCATTTTCTTTGGAAAGTTTTTCCCAGTTTACTTTAATAGCTTTATCAGAGAAAGTTTTCAGAGCAGGAGCGCCTTTAGGCGGCTCTACGTCACCGCGTACAGAGTGCATCCAGCCTTGAACAACTGCCTGCTGACCATCTTTAGACAACCACCAGTCAACCAGAGCTTTAGCACCTTCGGGGTTTTTGGTTGCTTTAAAAATAGCGATCGGAGACGGGATGATGATAACGCCGTCTTCAGGATAGGAAACTTTCAAAGGCTCATTTTTAGTATTAGCCAATTTGAGGACGTTTTCTTCCAAAATCATTGCAGCAGCATATTCGCCGGTCAGCAATTTGTTCTGAATAGCAGAGTTGCCTTCTTCAACGCGAATATCATTAGCTTTCAATTGGTCGAAATATTCCCAGCCATATTTATCGGCCAAAGCGCCAACCGCTACATAAGCAGTACCGGAAAGCATTGGGTTCGGCATAGCGATTTTGCCTTTCCATTTCGGATCGGTCAGATCTTTCCAGGATTTCGGAGCATCTTCGGGTTTCAGTTTATCAGAGTTATAAGCAATGATCATGTTGCAGACACGAACAGAGGACCAAGCACCGTTCTTGTCTTTATCAGTGATGACATCTTTCAGGTTCGGGGAAACATAATCAAGCAGCAAACCTTGATCCTGCAAAGTCAGGTAGTAGGAAGGATCAGCAACCATCAGAACGTCAGTACCGATTTTGTTGGCTTTGATCTCGCCGGTAATTTTAGTGATTACTTTTTCAGTACCGCCCTGGAACCAGGTAACTTTCATATCAGGGAATGCTTTAGCTACATTAGGTTTACACATTTTATCGATGATATCAGGATAAATAGAGGTATAAACCATAACGTCGCCTTTAGGACCGCCTTTAGAATCTGCAGCTTTCTTATCGTCGCTGCCGCCGCAGCCGGCAACTGCTACTGATAATGCCAGAACTGCTGCTGCAGTGCACAACCATTTTGCTTTTTTCATTAAACATCCACTCCTTTGTGTTGTCATACTACCCTTAAAGTTCGCCCGGCTTTGTAAAATTCCTGCTTACATTAGAAAAAAAGTTTTACAAAAAATTAAAATTTATGTCACATTTACGCCTTATTTAAAAAACATTCCATTGTCAATCGACAATACGACACTTTTGACCCTATGGGATTTTTTGTGTCCCGCGATTATACGACTGCTAAAAAATTTAATTCCCACGCCGGCACATACGGATGTTTACGCAGATAAACCTTATATTCAGGCACTAACTGCCACATAAACAATGGCAGCAGGAAAATATCCGCATCGTGATGATAAGCGGCAATAAATAATTTAGGTTTATTACGTTTTATCTGCTCCTTTCCCCCTTTCAAAGCCTCCATCTCAGCGCCTTCCACATCCATTTTGATGTAAGTTACACGCTCATCTTCAAGCAGTGTATCAATATCGACAGCCTGCACTATGTGACGCTGGCCTGTCAGCAACGTTGACTGACGGCCGCCGCTGTCAGAAAAAGACAGTTCTGCCGTTTCTTTCCAAATGGCTCTTTCAAAAATTTTGATATCAGACAAACCACTTGCCTCTAAATAAGCAGATAATTTTTTATAATTACGCCTATCCGGCTCTGCCGCAAAAATCCGATTATATTTATTATTAGTCAGCTGTAAAAATTCCCTGATCGTATCACCATTATAGGCACCTAGATCAGCATACGTTTCTTCTTCGCTCCAACTGAAAATACTCTGCAGATCTTTTAGCCGCTCCGTCTCACTTTGCCATAAATAATGCAGTTTACCGCTCAGCTTATAATTCAGTGATGCTGCAAACACGTCTCGGGACCAATCATCAGCCAAATTGTCATATACCTGCTGCAATTCCTGCTGATGCTGCTGCAGCCAGTCAAACGAAACTGTTTCATCTCCGGGAAACAGCGGCAAATGCGGCGCTACTGTTTCATGCATTGTGCTCAGCTCCTGAAAGCGGTTTAAAACTGCAGGCGACTCTGAGGCAAAGGCAATAACAATCAGAAAATCACCCAGCCGATCTTTAACTGCGGTATAAGTCTCGACCATATGACCACGAAAAACCTGCCCGCGGACAAATTCATCACTGGCAAAAATACCGGCGACCTTTATTTGCATCCTGTCACACAAGTCAATAATCTGGTCGGCACCGTTACCCATTCCATATAAAACAACAGGCTTGTCAGTCAGCTGCAAAATCTGCCAAACGTCCTGTTTTTCCTTAATAAAATCCAACATTTACGCCGCTCCCTTCTCTACAACTTTATTGTACACGAAACTTTACCTGCCGTCATACTTTTATTGCGTTAACTTTTACCATTCTTATGGTTGACATACCACCATCAAGTTTTATATACTATTATCGTAAACTTAATTTCAGTTTATAGTTAACCATAATTAAGGTGATCTTTATGTCTACTTTTAAAATTCGTGAAATCAGTGAAATTGCCTTATTGGCAGCATTTATCGCCGTCAGCGGGGCTTTTAAGCTTCCCAGCTTTATTCCAGGAAGTGAATTTCAACTCTCCGCTCCTATTGCTGTAGCGATCTGCGGTGTTTTTGGCATCAAAAAATATCTGCTTGCAGGTATTCTGGCCTCTGCCGGCGGTTTACTCCTGGGTACGCAAACTATTTTCAACGTCCTTATTGCAATGCTTTTTCGAATAGTCGTTGCCTTATTATATGCAGTTTTAGGAAAAACCAAAATCTTCTACCTGTTATCAGGACCTGTCGCTTCCTCCGCAGCACGTCTTGCACTCAGTCTTTTTATTGGTAAGGCAGTCTACCCTCTGCTGGCAGCAGCTCTTCCTGGAATGATTTTCACAGCATTAACATCCGGGTTATTTGCTTCTGTTTTAGAGAAAACATTAACCCTGACAAAACGCGTTTACGAACGTTCTTGACCGCTACTTTTTCTATGCCTGAAGTCAAAACTTCAGGCGTTTTTTATCCTGCTCTAACTATACTTGCCCAGACCTTTTTATAATGTTAAAATAGTATTAATAATATTTGCCGGAATATTCTTACTGCTCACTAATTTTCACCGGCTGTGTTTTATTACACGATCAATCAAACGGCACTATTGCCAACGGAGGACTTGTTATGATTTTGCAAGAATCTGGAGAAAACTATTTGGAAACCATTCTGATGCTGCAGCAGCAAAACGGCAGTGTCCGTTCTATCGACATTGCAACGCATATGAATTTTACCAAAGCCAGCGTCAGCAGGGCTATGAGTATTTTAAAACGCGAAAATTACATTCTGATGGAAGCGGACGGCAACATCATTCTGACTGAAACAGGGCTCGCTAAAGCAAACGCTGTTTTGGAAAGACATCTGCTGTTGACGCGCTTTTTACGCGAAAATCTTGGCGTATCCGAAGAAACAGCTGAAAAAGATGCCTGCCGGATCGAACATGTTATCAGCCCCGAAACCTTTACCGGGATAAAAAAACTCATCAAAAACTCTTAACAATTCAAAGGAGCTGTTTTAACAATGATGAAAAAATTACTTCTTTTGCTTACTGTTGCCATCGCAATGCTGGCATTGCCGCTGGCCGCTCATGCAGACAAAACGAAATGGACGAATCCCAATTACGATTTTAATAAACTTCACCGCATCAATTTGGTTTCCATAAGTGTAGTCGATCCTGTCGGCAGCAATTTTACTGTTGACGATATGGCGACCGAAAAAATAATAAGTGCTTTACAAAAAGCTTTAACTAAAAAAGATTATGTTTTTGATACAAGCATCGAATCAAATCTTTCAATTACCAAAGAAGATGCTTCCCAACTGACCAAAGATGCTTTAAGCGGCACTTACACAGATATATCGACCAAAATAGCGCCTGCTCCAACTGCTGATCTGAAAATAATCGCCCATAAATTTGGTTATAACAAACGGGTTATCCCCGCTCACGAAGAACCGCGCACCAGATATTACAAAGAAAAGGTCAAAGACAATAAAGGGAACTGGATCGAACGGAACGCAGAACGAACTGTTTATGAATATGTTCCGGCCAGCACTGTCTATGATGGTTACGTTGATGTAGCTTTTCATCTTTTTGACCCTGCTACAGGAAAAATAATTTTCAGTCTGCGCGATACACGCAGCCGTACAGCAGACAGTGATACAACAAATATGTGGCAGCGCATGGCCAATGCTTTCGTTCAGGATCTTGATAAAGCTGCAAAAAAATAACTCTGCAAATTTCTAAACACCCTTTAAATAATTAAAGGGTGTTTATTCTTGTATACCTCTGTATCTTAATGATATTTTTTCCTAATTTGCTTGACACTCTATTCAAAGATGTTATAATTTAGTATATCAAACTGAATACGGTAATGCAGGTTCCGTCAGGAATAACAGAGAAGACCGGTTAAAAGCCGGCGCGGTCCCGCCGCTGTAAGATGGAGCAACGCCTATAGAACCACTGGAATATTCCGGGAAGGAAGGCCGAGCTATGAAGTCAAGCCAGAAGAACTACCTGCATCGCGATCTTAGTGACCTGCGAAGGACGGGGAAAGATCATGGGTCTAACCATGTTTTATCACCATCCCTAATATTTATGGATGGTTTTTTTATTACCTATTCAGAAAATAATCAGAGGAAAGAGGAATCATTTATGAAAAAACTGCTTTCAATGTTAGTTATGGCTTCAATGATGGTTTTTGCACTGGGAACTATGGGCGCTTCTGCCGCTGCTAAAGCACCGAAAAACGACAAGGCTGTCGTAGTAGTCAGCTTCGGTTCGACCTTCGACGACACCCGTACGAAAGATATCGGCGGTATCGAAGAAGCTGTTGCCAAAGCTTTCCCGAACCGTGATTTTAAACGTGCTTTTACTTCCTACATCATCATGGAACGATTGGAAAAAAATAAAGGCATCAAAGTCAACGATTTGCCTGCAACCTTAAAAGAACTGAAAAAAGCCGGTTATAAAGACATTCTCGTACAACCGACTCATTTGCTGCACGGCGAAGAATATGAGCATAAAGTCCTGACCACCGTTGATAAATTCAAAGGTGATTTTGACCGCATCGTTGTCAGCGATCCTCTGATGGTAGGTAAAAACGATTTCGCTATCGCTGCTTCCGCTGTTGCGACTCAATTCCCGACTCTTGGCAAAGGTGAAGGCGTTGTCTTGATGGGTCACGGTTCTCCCCGTGATAACAACCAATCCTTCGGCAATACTTACAAAATGCTGCAGGAAACCTTTGATAAAATGGGTTTACCAGTAGTAGTTGGCACTGTCGAAGAAGTGGATACTCCTAACGTGGACGAAGTTCTGGAACAAATCAAAGCACGCGGTTACAAAACTGTGCATATGTTCCCGCTGATGATCGTTGCAGGCGACCATGCCAACAACGATATGTACGGCGATGAAGAAGATTCCTGGAAATCCATGATCGAAAAAATGGGCGTTAAAACTGTAGGTCACCTGCAGGGTATCGGCCGCAATGCCGCAGTACAGGCTATTTATGTACAGCATGCAGTTGCAGCTGAAGCCGGTGTCCAAAGATAAATAATTACTGTTAGTCCAAAGGACGTTCTTCTAAGGAAGAACGTCCTTTTATGTTCTGGAAATCAGTACAAAAATATTACAGCGTTTTTATTTTAATAAAATTTTCTGTAAATTTGTTACCCTTTGTTGCTGCTGCTCTTGCTTTATGAGATATTAGAATGCTATACTTTAGTCATTGAAAGACATTATATATGAAGAAAGGGTGTTGCACCAATGGGTTTAGTAATCTCTGCTCTTGTTACTTTTTGGGTCGGCTTTCTGATCTACAAAAAGTACAAACCTCAACCGGTCTTATTCTTAGGCGGTATGATCTTAATGTATATTGCCGCAATTTTCGGTTACGGTACTATCTTACCGGCCAAAGCCGCTACAGGCTCTACTTTCTTTGATGCTTTTGAATTTATTCGCGCTACCATGAGTTCTAATGCCGGCAAGCTCGGTATGAACATTATGGCAGTTGGCGCTTTTGCCCGCTATATGGACAAAATCGGAGCTTCCCGTTCTTTAGTTCGTCTGACTATCCGTCCTTTACTGGCTTTAAAATCACCTTATATCGTTTTATCCGGCACCTGGGTTGTCGGTATGCTGATCGGTCTGTGCATCAACAGTGCATCTGGTCTGGCCATGCTGCTGATGGTCACCATGTTCCCGATCCTGATCGGACTTGGGGTGAGCCGTCTGTCTGCTACGGCTGCTGT
>OGHU01002015.1_pt1 | contig 10958 bp, 5 predicted proteins | sample 1571521 | NCBI WGS metagenome assembly OGHU01 (sample SAMEA2581963, study PRJEB24529) | metagenome | biome: Human gut stool | place: China | collected 2011 | reverse complement strand
GTGTTTAATAATATATTATTAATGTAATTTTTAAGTAGTTATGAAGAAAAAATTTATTAGAGTGATGTTTTTCGGAGCATTGGCGCTAACCACATTTTCATATGTAGGTTGTAAGGACTACGATGACGATATCGATCGGTTAGAGCAGAAGATAACCGAAAATGCCAACGCTATTGCGGAAATCAACAAGCTGATCGAAGGGGGATCTGTGATCACAAAAGTTGAGAACATTACCGGTGGTGTGGAAGTAACATTGAGCAACGGTAAGAGCTTTACCATCAAAAATGGTGATGCCGGAAAAGATGGTACTCAATGGACAATTGGTGATGACGGATACTGGTATCAGGATGGCAAGAAAACAGAGTTCAAGGCTAAAGGTGATAAAGGTGATCAAGGAGAACCGGGCACTCCGGGCGAGCCGGGAACTCCAGGTACTCCGGGTGAACCGGGAGAACCAGGACAGCCGGGTACTCCAGGTAAAGACGGTGATACCTATATTCCAGGTGAAGACGGATTCTGGTACAAGAATGAAGTGAAGCCGGAAAACAAGACTGATATGACTTGGGTTATCCCAGGAGTCGTTTCTGTTGCAGATATGGGAGATTACTATATTTTCAGTAATCTGAAGAATGAAGCTGGTGAAGCGACTTCTGCTACAGTTTATAAATACTCTGCTACTTTTGTTTCTTCTTTAGTACATGTACCTTCTAATATTCATAAAGAATTAGGAGATGTAGTATTTTTGCCGGTTATTGGTTATGATGAGAACTCTAAGGAAGCAGCTCCTGTATATGAATATAACAGTTCTAATAAGGTTGTAGATGCGACTTTGGTTAATGGATGGGCTACATTTGAGTACAAACTGAATCCGGCTAATGTTAATCCTAAGTATTACACAGGAGTAAGTTTTGTCGAAAAAACAGCTACAGTAGCAACTAAAGCTGTTACTGAAATAGGATTACCTATTGCTAAAGTTGTTCCTAACGAAGATCGTGGCAAATTGATCGTAAAAGCTACTGCTGGTGATAATGCAGAGAATCAGAATGCATTTAAGATGTTTACTGAATACAATGAGGATGGAACTATGGTTAGCAGATATAATAATCCTGTTGGCAAACCATTCTCTGAAGCAGATGAATATGGTGAAGTAAAAGAAAACGGTCTAGGTAAGGCTAACATGCTTGCTTATGTAGTTAAGAATACAAATGAACAATTAGGTGCTGCTGAAAATGTTAATGTAGTGTCTGACTATGTTGCTGCAAAACGTATGGTAGTTGAACAACAAGAAACAACTATTGCTATGCCGCTTAAGGGAACTGACAGACCTGCAGTGATTGATCAGGAAGCTCAGGTTCTGACTGAATTGACTGCAATTTATAAGTTGGCAGATGTAACGAAAGACGGTAAAGTAGACCAAGCATTAGTAAATGCTAAGGTGGCAGCTATCCAGCCTTTGTTGAAACTGAAATATACTGAGTCTTTGGATTTGAATACGGTACTGAAAGGGATTGCTACAAAATTCCATACCAATACAGGGTTTAATGCAAAGGACGGTCAATATTTGCTGACTGATCTGGGATTCGAAAACGTTACATTCAAATATGAATTGATGTCAAATCCTTTAGGAGAAGTTGATCAGACTTTCAGATATCTGAAACTTGATGGAAGTACAATCTCTGTGATTAATCAACAGGATGCCGCTATTGACCGTGAACCTGTTCTGAAAGTTCAAATGTACGTAGATGGCGTCTTTGTAATGACTAAGTTGCTGAAAATAAAGATTACACAACACGAACAGTTGACAGAAGACTTTATTAATAAAGATTTGCTTCCTCAGACGCTTGCTTGTTCACCCATCTATGGTGGTGGTTTAATATTGGATCAGGAAGTTCCTTTCAAACACGTGGACACCGCTGGTGAGTTAGATTATCTGTATAAGGTAGATGGTCTTAAGATTGACTTTGACCAATACTTCAATAAGCTGAAAATAAGCAAAGAGAAGTTTGTTGAATACTATGGCGCAAATCCTGTAGTTGAGGTTAAGAAAGATGGTGAAGAATTCACTGGTTGGAGTTTGACAGCTGATGATAGCAAGAATCTGAGAATTGATTATTCTAATGTTTCAGGAACGGCTACTACTTTAAATAACTATATCTACTTCGGATTGAAACCGGCATTGCATGCAGGTACTTATGTAATTAAGTTCAAGTATGCTACAACCAATAAATTGGCTGAATACGGTTCATTCACTATTACTACTACGTTGGTAGTGAAAGATCCTAAGCATGTTTGGGTATATAATCCATCTATGTGGAATGGTACAGAGAATATGCTGGGTTATGGTCAACCTACTTCAGGAGACTACGATACACCGTTCTTGATGAAGGCTGTCCTTGAAGATGGATTCAAAGAACCTGCACCTTGTTGTGGTAACTGGACATTTGCTATAGCAGATGCTACAATTGAAGCTACTGATGCCAAGATAGTTTTAGTTGGTGGTAAACATGAATTGCAAATCCTGAAGAAAGAATGGATGGATAAGAAGATTCGTATCAAGGTAACAGAAGAGCTTGCAATAGGTCGTACAATTGACAACTATGTATCTGCTGGTGCAGAGTCCAAAGAATTTGATATTGTATTCCCTAACCCGGTAGCATATACTCCGATCAATGCGTCTGCTTGGTATTTGGTTGACCAAGCTCCTACAGCAACATGGGATAACGGTGCTTATCTGCCAATCTATCGTTTCATTAAGCTGTATGATACACACAGAGGTGAAACTACCAATGGGCTGATGTATGATGGTAGCCAAAAAGCTCCTTGGGCTAAGTTGAATACTGTAGAAAGTGGAAAATCTCTGTTCAAGATGCATCAGGTTAAGGTTTCTTATGAGCTCTCTGATAAGAATAATGACATTGTGAAGAGACATGCTTCTATTGTGAAGAATGGTGAGAAAGAAGTTGGTTTGCTGAAATGGGAAAATACTGGTGGTGCAGCTGTTGGTTCAGTTGACCAGCCGATTGTAATCAATGTAACAATAGAGAATACATGGATGGGTGATCCGGCTCAAACAACGAAGCAAGTTCACGAAGTCACTGTATATGTGAAGAAAGCTGATACTAAGTATACGAAGCCAAGTACAGGATTCTTGGGTACATTGGCTGCTCCTGAAGGATTAGGCTCATACGCTGATTTGAACTAACATTAACTTGTAAATAGTTTTAGAAGGGTATCTTCATAAGAGAGGGTACCCTTCTTTAATAAATATCTTATTTAAAGAAAAGAGATGAGCATGAATAAAAAGAAATTGTGGATAGCAGCGTTTTCTTTGCTATTTGGCAGTATAGCCGTCTCTGCACAAGAACAGAGAATTAAAGAAGAAGGTAAGACGGAATTCAAATCCCATTGGTTTATGCAGGTACAAGCTGGTGCTGCGCATACCGTTGGTGAGGCCAAATTCACTGATCTTATATCTCCTGCAGTTGCATTGAATGTCGGTTATCAGTTTGCTCCCGCATGGAGTGCTCGTGTAGGCGTTAGCGGATGGCAGGCTAAAGGTAGTTGGGTTGCTCCACGGCAGGATTATAAATATAAATATCTTCAAGGTAATGTGGATATAGTATCTGATTTGAGTACGCTGTTTTGTGGTTTCAATCCCAAGCGTGTATTCAATGGCTATATATTTGCCGGAGCGGGTCTTAACCGTGGCTTCGACAATGACGAAGCTGTTGCAATTAACGCAGCCGGTTACCCGATGGGCTATCTTTGGACAGAAGGAAAGTTTCTTGTTGCCGGGCGCTTAGGTCTGGGATGCAACTTGCGCTTGAATGACCGTTTGGCTATCAATATAGAAGGTAATGCCAATGTTCTTTCCGACAAGTTTAATTCGAAGAAAGCGGGAAATGCCGACTGGCAGTTCAATGCTTTGGTGGGTTTGACTATTAAATTTGGCAAAGGTTATAAAGAAATCCCGCCTGTGTATTACGAACCGGAACCGGTCGTGGTGGAACAACCGAAACCTGCTCCTGTGGTAGAGCAGCCACAACCTAGAAAAGAGGTAGTAGTACAGCCAATGAAACAGGATATCTTTTTTGCCTTGAACTCGGCTAAGATACAAGACGACCAAAAGTCTAAAATCAATATGTTGGTAGAATATTTGCAGAAGAATCCGTCTGCCAAGGTAAAAGTGACTGGCTATGCGGATGCTAATACAGGAAATTCTAAGATCAATAAAACACTGTCCGAAAAACGTGCAGCTAATGTTGCAGAAGTTCTGAAAACAAAAGGAATAACTCCTGATAGAATCATTGCCGATTCCAAAGGTGATACTGTTCAGCCCTACAAAACACCGGAAGAAAACCGGGTGAGTATCTGTATTGCTGAATAAATCATGTTGCTCAACCGATACGTAAGTAACGGATGCGACTACTTTGCGGGTATCTGTCTCTGTGAAGCGATTGATAGTCGTTTTTCCCCACTAAGGATTTCCCCACTATAGTCCTTAGTTTATTTTAGTGAAGAGAGGAAAGGTCTGCACTTGCGAAAGACCGGACTTTTCGCTAACTCTATTCAAGGGACGTTCCTAATTTCCCCTTTTTCCCTGGGAACGTCCCTTTTTATTGCATATCATTGATGATAATCCTTCCCCATATAAAACTTAAGATATATACAAAAATGTCACACGCCCAATAGCACTTTGGGATTTTGAACAAATATATCCCTATCTTTGTCTTTTAAGATTTAGGGAAATAGAAAGAAAAGGTGTTATGGAAGAAGCATGGGAAAGGGAATCTTCTTCCTCTTAAAACAGCCTTTTAAGTATCATTTAAATTCGTATAATAATGGGGAATTTAATTTCATTCATGAAAGACGTAGCCGATGGGCTGCGGGAAAGTGGGAATTATGGGACCGCCCATATTTACAGGAGTAGTATGAGAGCCGTCATTTCATTCCACGGAAGTGGAAATCTTCCTTTTCGGAAAGTGAATCAGGAGTTTCTAAAAAATTTCGAAACGTATTTACGTGGAAAAGATTGTAGCTGGAATACGGTTTCCACCTATATGCGCACATTACGTGCAGTGTATAACCGAGCGGTTGACCGACATCTTGCTCCTTATGTGCCTCATCATTTTCGTTATGTCTATACAGGGACGAGGGCTGACAGAAAACGTGCACTGGACAAAGAGGATATGGAACGATTGATGGCAAAGCTGCCGAATCAGCTTTATTCCGGAATCAGAGACTTACAACGTACACGTGCCTTCTTTTTATTAATGTTTATGCTTCGCGGCATTCCATTCGTAGACCTTGCTTACTTGAAGAAGCGTGATATAGAAGGGAATGTCCTGACTTATCGCCGAAGAAAGACCGGCAGAATGCTGACCGTAACTCTTCTGCCCGAAGCAATGAAACTGATCAGGCAATACATGAATACTGATCCTGCCTCTCCTTATCTTTTTTCGCTGATCGCCAGCAAGGAAGGAACAGAAGAAGCGTATCGTGAATATCAGCTGGCCCTTCGTTATTTTAATAGTCAACTGGTGATTCTGAAAGGAGTGTTAGGATTGACTGCTGACTTAAGTTCATATACTGCCCGTCATACATGGGCTACGATGGCATATTATAGTGAAGTGCATCCCGGTATCATTTCAGAAGCTATGGGACATTCATCTATCACAGTAACAGAGACTTATCTGAAACCTTTTAAGAATAAGAAAATTGATGAGGCTAATGCAACGGTTTTCTCTCCCTTTAGAAAAACGTTTTTGAAGATAAGTTGCTGATAAATATGGTGTTACTTCTTAGGTAACGGCAAGAAAACACGCTGCAAATATGGACATATTTTGGAAAACATGCAAACAAAAAAGATATTATTTCTAATAAACAACTAAAAAAAGGAAACACATCAAACAAAACTGCGGATTTTTTGTGAAGAACACACCTTGCTCTCTAATTTTTGCAAAAGATTTCCCTCCCCTCTGCCGTCTCTCCAAAGCAGGGGTTAAAAATATCATAACTTATTTATTGAAAATGGCCCGCAGACGCTTCTGTCGGAGTGGGAAAATGTATTATCCCGTTACCTAAGAAGTAACGGGCGAGTATTATTTGAACTTAGTGTTTAATAATATATTATTAATGTAATTTTTAAGTAGTTATGAAGAAAAATTTTGTTAGGGTAATGCTTTTCGGGGCATTGACGCTTGCTACTGTCACTTATGTAGGCTGTAAAGACTATGATGATGACATCGACAATCTGCAAACCCAGATTGATGCAAATGCAGCAGGTCTTGCAGAACTGCAGGCAAAAGTGAATGCAGGTAATTGGGTAACAGACATTAAAAGTATCACTGGTGGATTTGAAATTACTTTCAACAATGGAAATAAATATTCTATTGTGAATGGTAAAGATGGATCTGTCGTTGAAATTGGAGAAAATGGAAACTGGTTTATAGACGATGTTGATACTGGGAAACCGGCACGAGGTGAAAAGGGTGAGACCGGTGCTACTGGTCCTGTTGGCCCCGAAGGTCCTGTTGGTCCCGAAGGTCCTGTTGGTCCTGAAGGTCCTGCTGGTCCTGCCGGAAAATCTCCTTTTATTGGCGATGGAACAGGTGAATTTGAAAAAGATTATTGGTATTTTTATGATGACGTTACAAATAAATGGGTGAAAGGTGATTATTCGTCAGCCACTGTTTATGCTGTACAGAATGAGGGATTACCTAGCTTTACTCTACATGTAAAAGATAAAACTACTGGAACAGAATTAACAACTATTCTGCCTACTGCAGCTTTGATTAGTAGCATTGAAGGAGTGAATATTGATAATAATGGTAAAATCACTACAGGCGGAACAAAGGAACTTAAATTAAGTTATGCTCAATGCAAAGCTGATTTCACTTTTGGTATGGAGGATGAGAAAAAAGAATTTAAGAAAAATGACCTGTTAATAACTAATTCCGGCGTGTTGAATGCGTTGATTAATCCGGTAGGTCCTGACTTTAGTGATAGTAAATATCAAATCTATTTGATGAATTCTCAAAATAATTCTCAAGAGGAAGCTAATTTTGTTATTTCTAAGATCGAACAAAATAAAACTGCAAAACCATTGACACGTGCTACCGAAGCTAAAGTGAATCGTGGTGTTTACGACCTTACTGTTACACTAAAAGATGGTTTGAATCTGGAGAATGCCCTTCCTGCCGATGAAGCATACGCATTCTGTACAAAAGACGCATGGAACAATGAAATAATCTCTGCTTATGATGTTAAAATCAAACCGGAAGCAGTTACAAGTGCTACTAAACTGGTAGATGCAGCAGTGTCCGCAAAAGTTGGTGAGGTACAGGTTTTGGATGACTTGGCAGCTGCAGCTACCACCACTCCTCCTATGGATTTGAGTACAGTCTATGCATATTATTATAAGTTGGCAGCCGATGCTCCTGAAGGTGTAACATTGGGAACGAACGAGGCCGGCAAACAAACCATCACTTCTACCAAAGGGCAAGAAGCAAAGGTTGAAGTCTGCTATATAACTACAAATGGTATTCCTTTTGATGGAGAAACTCATGAGGGCATTGATTATTCTAGCGTCGGTGGCTCCTCTGCTCCGGCTAAACTGACTGTCACCTTCAAGCAAATAGATACAAAATCTTTGGCAGCACAGACGGTAGTTTGGAATAAATCAGAAAAATCCGACATTGCTGTGTCAGCAGCTAATATTAAGGCAATCAAAGACGCTATTACAGCTGCTAAACTTGCTAGCTCAACTGCCACGGCTAACGATGGAGATAAAGTGAAGTTTAGTGGTATTGCTTCTGGTGATACTAAATATGATAACCTGAAACTGACAGTAACCGCTGCATACAAGGGTACTATGGAAGCCGTATTGACAGTTGACGTTGACGCAACGAAGCAAATTGTATTCAAATTACCGGTAACTGTTGATTATAAGACGCCTGTATTTACAAAAACTTCAGGTATGTGGACTGAAGATGGCAAGGTGTCTCTTCTGATTAATGAAACTAAGAATGGTGATAAGATTCAGAGCATCAGCCTCGAAAGAGAAATGGGCTCAATCTTTACTACATGGAGCGCTATTACTGAAGGAGTTAATGCAGGTATATACAACAATATTACGTATGCTATAGACAAGAATGGTGAAGATCCTGTAGGAAGTGAATCTAACGGTAAATTCACAGTAGACATGGAGCACGCTAAAGACAATATGGCATTGACCGTAAATGTAAATTGTCAACCTAACGATGCTGCTGAACCTGCTTCAATTGCTAACCAAAAGATTCAATTCATCTCATTATCAGAATTGCTTAAATCGGAATTTGGTGCAACGGACGCTAAAAAAGGTATCACAACAGCGTATACAGCTGAAACCATAGATTCAGAGATTGATGTATTAGGTGACATTGTATGGAAAGACAGAAAAGGCAAGGCAATGTGGCCGACTGCAGATAATAACACTTATGACACTGGTACTTTGACTACCGCTGACGCTGTTCTTGCTCTTTATGGATATTCTATTAAGGTAGAACTAAGTGATAAAGTTAACTTCGAGTTTGATGCTAATAAGAAACTGAAATTAACAACAGTTGGTAAGGCCTTGAAGGGTCTTGTGCAAGATTTGGTAGTGACGGTTACTATTACTCCTTCAATCAGCTGGAGCGCAACATCTCCTGCACCTGTGGTGAAGACAGTAACATTCCCTACTGCTCTCTTTGCGGATTAATTTGAAATCCTTTAATGTTCTATTAGATAGTTCCTCTATATTTGCCTCTGGCAGAGGTGGGAGCTATCTCTAGAATGATATAACATAATAGGAGAGCCCGTGCTTGTTGAAGTGCGCTCTCTCCATAAATATGAAACCCTTCTTCACCGAAGTGTGAAGATTATATGTTGAGAAGTGACAAAGCGAAGAGACACAGCTTGTGAAAGTCCATCCTTCTATCTTTGTTCTTCTATTAGAAAAGGGATGCCTCCCCACATTTCCCACTGGCATCCCTTTTATCTTTACTCTTGGAACGTCTTTTTTGTTGTACTAGAATCAAATTGCTAGTCGCCCATTTCCCTATAGGTAAAGGAGACGTCCCCAAGATACAGAAAGCCCGAGCTTGCGAAAGTCCGGGCTTTTCGTAATTTTGTGCAGTCATCATCCCCTTATTTTATCGTCCCTAAGTTTCCGGGGAAATGTGCAGAATGAATGATTGAAAAGAATCTTTTAACCTGCTATGACAAAGAGTTCTATTAAAAATATATATCTTTGCAAGAAAGGCATTGATTAATAAAAGAAGAGAATATGAGCCATAAAATTTATCCGATCGGCATTCAGAATTTCGAAAAAATTCGTAATGACGGTTATTTCTATATTGATAAGACAGCACTGATGTATCAAATGGTAAAGACTGGAAGTTATTACTTCTTGAGTCGTCCGCGCCGTTTCGGAAAGAGTCTGCTCGTCTCCACCTTAGAGGCCTATTTTCAAGGAAAGAAAGAACTGTTTGAAGGGCTGGCTGTGGAAAAACTGGAAAAGGACTGGATAAAATATCCTATACTGCATCTGGACCTTAATATCGAGAAATATGATACATCCGAAAGTCTGGATAATATACTTGATAAATCGCTGACAGCATGGGAAAAACTATATGGTGCCGAGCCGTCCGAACGTTCGTTTTCTTTGCGTTTTGCCGGTATCATAGAGCGCGCCTGTAAGTTGGCGGGGCAACGTGTGGTTATTCTTGTCGATGAATATGACAAACCCATGTTGCAAGCCATCGGTAATGAAGAATTGCAAAAGCAATTTCGGAATACATTAAAGCCTTTTTATGGAGCGCTTAAAACAATGGACGGTTGCATCAAGTTTGCATTCCTTACCGGTGTGACAAAGTTTGGCAAAGTCAGTGTGTTTAGTGACTTGAACAACTTGGACGATATATCCATGCGAAAAGATTATGTTGAAATCTGTGGGGTTAGCGATCAGGAACTTCATGATACTTTGGATGCCGAGCTTCATGAATTTGCTGATGTTCGAGGTGTGACGTATGATAAACTCTGTGCAGAATTGAAAGAATGTTATGACGGCTATCACTTTACACACAATTCAATCGGCATGTACAATCCGTTTAGTTTGCTCAATGCTTTTAAGTATAGAGAATTTGGCAGCTATTGGTTTGAAACGGGCACACCGACCTATCTGGTGAAATTGCTGCAAAAACATCATTATGACTTGGAGCGGATGACGCATGAAGAAACCGACGCCCAAGTATTGAATAGCATAGACTCTGAATCTACTAATCCCATTCCGGTGATTTATCAGAGTGGTTATCTCACTATTAAAGGGTATGATGAAGAATTTGGAATGTATCGGTTAGGTTTCCCGAATCGTGAAGTAGAAGAAGGATTTGTCCGTTTCCTGCTTCCTTATTATGCGAATGTAAATAAGGTAGAATCTCCGTTTGAAATTCAGAAATTTGTTCGTGAAGTACGTTCCGGCGATTACAGTTCTTTCTTCCGTCGCTTGCAAAGCTTCTTTGCAGATACCACCTACGAAGTGATTCGCGATCAGGAATTGCATTACGAGAACGTGCTTTTCATTGTTTTTAAACTAGTCGGCTTCTATACCAAAGTGGAATATCATACAAGCGAAGGGCGCATCGACCTTGTCTTGCAGACAGACAAATTCATCTATATCATGGAATTTAAACTGAACGGTACGGCAGAAGAAGCATTGCAGCAGATAAATGACAAGCATTACGCTCTTCCTTTCGAGATGGATGAACGGAAACTCTTTAAAATAGGAGTAAATTTCAGTGCGGAAACCCGTAATATTGAAAAATGGATAGTTGAAGAAAATAGATAAAACAAAAAGGCGACTCGTTTTGACCGGGCCGCCTTTTCTGTCTATTTGATTTCGATTTCTTCCTTCATATCGATTTCCTCTCCATGTGTAT
>OGHU01001995.1_pt1 | contig 11036 bp, 10 predicted proteins | sample 1571521 | NCBI WGS metagenome assembly OGHU01 (sample SAMEA2581963, study PRJEB24529) | metagenome | biome: Human gut stool | place: China | collected 2011 | reverse complement strand
AAAAACTATCACCTGAAAAACGTACTGTTACAGCATATAAGTTCATCCTCCTTTATATGCCACAAGGCAGTGATGAATTAGTGGAGCTGTATTAGCGAAATAATTTTGAAAATAAGAATCACTAAATATCAAGTATTATGAATATGAAATATTTTAAGAAGTTTTGCATATATTTTATTGCAATTTTTACCATTGCTGTGGTATGCGGCTTTACGGGACTTGTCATCAAGGAAGTGGACAATGGCACATTTTATGATCTGGACACAATAGAAGCACTTGGCTTTTGTGTACAGTTGGGACTGACTGCATTTACATCTCTGATTCCATACAGTCTGAGTGTTGCAACCTTCCTGGTCTTCTGGGTTATGGACAGAGAAAAGTGGACTGGCTTTTTCCGTACATTGGCAATCGGGCTGGTTCTTGTCCTGCCTTTGTCGGCAATGACCTATTATTATGACTGGTTTGTGCGTCCACAAATGATGGTCGTATCCGTCGGAAAAATAGTTGAAATGAAGCAGACCTATCCCAACTCTTTGGCAGACAAGTACGGTATAAGCATGGAGCAGATATTGAACAAAAAGCCTATGTCTATGTCCAAGACAAAGCTGACAGCCCAGATAGATTCTCTTGAAACATCTTTTCAGGCTGATATTGACACGTGCGGACTACTGCTCTCCATACTACCGGACACTCTGGCATCGAAAGCCTATGACTGCTATCGGTTGAAAAGAATAGGAGTTGTGTATCAATACGCCGTTCATCCTGCTGCCAGCGAAGACAGTCTGATGTACATAGCACATACAGAATTGTACCAGCACGCATTCGGTGCATGGGAAACATCAAACGAGCTGCAACGTCATAAACAAGAATATTTTGGAAGGACTCTCAATACCGGGTGTATATATATCGCTTATATCCTGTTTGCCTTCTTGGGCTATCTGCTCCGCTTCAAACCGATAAAGAAAATATTGGCTGTCTTTGCGATTCTAATTGTAGCCGCATGTATTTATCATGAAATAAATTCTCTTGTTCAGGGATATGCAAAGAAAATCAATACAGAATCCCATCAAATTGTGGACGACACCTATAAAGAGATAGATGGGATAAGAGAAAGCAAAGAGCAGGAAATGAATGCAGAGACACAATTAGAATAATTGTCTTAACTACAAAACAGAATGAGATATGGAACCAAAAACAGACAGTAACAGACCCTCTACAATCAGAATAATAGCCGGAATCGTTGTGTTATTATGCACATTTCCAATATTCGTGTACGGTAGCTTTGGTATTCATGACCTTATGCGGTTTCCTTATGAAAAAATGAGTTTTTTTGAGCATATATGGGGTAAGCTGTTAGTTATATTAGTATCAGGAACAATCTACCTGACACTATTAGGAGTCATGACTATATTCTTATTAATAGCATTGAAAATATGGAGTGGGAAAAGAGAAAAGCCAGGACATATCATATACCCGTTCCCAGCCGTATTAACAACTGAAATTGCCGATTTCTACAAGGTGGAAAGGGCAGATGACCAATTTCTTATTTTCACTACACCTTCTCAAATACGCGGATTTCTGATAGGTATCGGAGCAGCTATTTTATGCATTGGAATATTTTGCTTCTGCAAAGAAATAGACAACCCATACAGTGAAATTTATTGGCCTGTTTCAAGTGCAACATTTATTTTAGCTCCATTTATTCTGCTGGTCAGCCAAGTATTTGCACATAAGCGTAGGTTTGTACTGGACAGGATGAACGGTACTGTAACATTTCCACGCCATCTGTTCTTTCCTCGTTGTACTGTTCCTTTCTCGAAGGTCATTCCGGGATATTCAAAAGGTACTATGAACCTTGCATTTAGGTTTTGTTTTTTACATCCGCGAACTAAAGCAGCCATACCTGTTCTTGCAGAATATGATTCCGATTGGTGGCCATTCTATGTACTCTATATGGACAAGAACCGCCCGCTGCCGCAAGGCGAAGTGTTCGACCCCTACCGCGAGAAGGACTTCCTGCGTAGAAAGGCTGCAGGTTTTCCAAAACCAATATATCCCAATACCATCCTCGTTACTGACGCATATATGGGATATATATACGGTACGGATGAGTTCAAGCAAAGGCTCTCTAAGATAAAACACAGGATAGTGCATTACTACGACAGAGTATCATGGTATTGTCAGGAGCATGGAATTGAAATACCGAATGACAACGATTTAGTATTAATCGGTCTTTGGAAAAAACAGTTTGTGTTCAAACTCTTCGCTCCGGAAAATGTAGAATACATCGTAATCCCGGACAATACGGTATTGACCGACTGTTTTTTATGCGACAGTGAAACGGATGAAGTAAAATATATCAAATGAATTAAAGCTTCCCAAAATTAAAAAATGGGAAATTAGTAAAATAGAAACTACTCAAAACATAACAAAATAGATGAAACTAAAAGCATTTATCACTATGGCACTATTGAGCGTGTCCGTATTGGGAAGCTGCCAGACGGGCGGCAACTCCAACGTAACGGAACTTACCAAAGAACAGAAAGACAACTTGAAGTATTTGTACAAATGGTATCAGTTTTTCACCGAAACGAAACCCGGCATTCCGGAAGGAGACGAGGCGAAAGAAAGAACCGAACCCCTGCCGTGGAAGGAAACCGGAGGCGAGTTCGACCCGGCTCCACTGAAAGAGTGGATGACCCATGCCCGGCTGGGGGAGGACGAGTCTTATGTGGCTTCCGGCAGGCTGGCGCTTGACGGAGTGTATGACCCGGATGAGAACTGGAACCAAGCAGACGAAATCCCGGACAACATCTCCTCCGACAATCCCTACGAGCAAAAGATCGCCTCCATCAAGATGTTTGGAAACATGCGGTTCAACCTCCTGTCCCGCCTGCGGAACACGGAAGGAGATACGCTGAAATTGCTCGGCTCTGCCATGCTCTACATGTCCCCGATAGAGAAGAAGTTCTCTCTGTCGTTCCGCACCAACAATCCGCGCTCTGCCGACATCGAAGGAAGCATCGAAGCGGAACTGCTTCCGCCCCTGCGCTGGAAGTACGTCCGCATCCCGCTGCTGCCCGAAGGAAAGGAATACGAGTTCGACGGCGTGAAGTTCAAACTGTTCAAGTCTGCGCCCGGCGATGTGATACTCGAGTACGATAAGAAGTATAACGAACAGATAGGCAAGCTGGAAATCATCCCGATAAAGGGAGAAAAGCCGATGAGCTGTAGAGGGGGATATACGACCGGCGGCAAAGGACTGCTGCAATGGTACCGGAATCCGCACATGGGCTTCGGAGAATGGTGCGTCACGTATATGGAAGAGAACTGCGACTCGCTCGGTACTACGCCCCAAGCGCTGGAGCTTGCCGCCCACCCGCACTACCGGCCTACGGAAGAAGAGCTGCGGCACTTCCACGAAACGGCAGGCGAGCTAGTGGGGCGCCGGCTGGAGGACGAACTGAAGGACGCCAACTCAAAGAACTACAAGGAGCTGTACCGCGAATGGGTGAAGAAGGGATACGAAGCTGCTGTAGAGTTCAAGGGCGATTATCTGGAAGCAATGACATGCTTTCACGACCGCTACGGCGATGATGTCGTGTCGTATGTCGCTTTCCTGAGCGGCGCAGGAATCGGCAGCCTGTATGTCAAGGCAGACATGAAGCCCGATTGGGAGACAATAGACCGTTGCGCCACAGCCCTGATGGACCGCTACACCGACGCCGCCGCCGACTCCCTGAGCAACGAATTGGACAAGCACGTGGAGGAATACATCGACTCCCTCGTAGAGCGGCGGGAATTTCTGTCCTTCCTCACCGATGAAGACATCCGGCAGTTGTCGAAACCCGTAGAGCCGGACGACAGTCCCCTCATGTACCGCTGGTACAAGACCTACACGGAAGCCGACGCCCTGTACATCTACCTCCCCGACACCGCTGCCGACCGTCCGCTCCTCAAGGTGCGTTATCCGATGGGCGGCGGAAAACCCGAAGTACTCTTCTCCCGGTAGTCCGCCCCTTTGGTGGACCGCTCTCCGTGAAACATCCGATGTGAAACCAAAAACTAAATCACCTCATGAAACAGAATACAGATATTCCCTCCGCCCGTTCAAGTCTGTGGAAACGGTGTTGGCGTTTCGTAAAAAACGCCCATCTGCCGGAGTTTTTTCTCTATGCAATCGTACTGCCTTGCTTTGCCCTGCAAGTGTCGGTAGTGGCAGGCATCTTTCTCCTTCTCGGCGATATGTCGGTTACGGGCATAGGTTGTACCTACGACCCGGCAGGGTTCGTGCTGCTCGCCTTGTTCGCCCTCATCGCCATAGCGGTCTTTTCGGCATTACTGCTCCTGCTGCTGAAGGTAAACAGCAGCAAGACGAGCCGTTATCGGGAAGATAACCCCCGACGCTCTTACCGCCGGATAGCGGGCGTACTTCTGTTTCTGTTGATGGCAGGTGTATCTCATTCTTCTACAACGGCACCGGAACATCGGGAAGGAATTATCCTTCCACAGAAATCGTGGCTGGAAGAGACTGCGATACCCGTTTACCTTTCCATCTTCGATTCACAGACAGGACGGATTACACTTTTATTGATAAACCTTGCTACCTTTGGAGTAATGCGTCGCAAACTATGTCTCAAATCCGATACTCCGGAAGCCGCCCTCGAACTACTTGCTACCCGTCGTCCGTTTACGGTACGCACATTAGTGGCCATGCTGTGGCTCTTCCCCGTATGGCCCGCCATATTGGCGGCAATACACTATCATCGTTTACAGAAAATCAGACTGCTGCGCCGCCACTATCCCTGCCCCAACTGTATGGGAAGGAAAGTACACTCCCTGCCCCTGCCTGTTGGAGATGAGAGTCTGCCACTGCTCACTGACGGAGAACGGCTCGAACTCAAACTGAAAACTGTCTATCTCCTCATCTGTGAGTGTCCGGACTGCGGCGAACGGTTCAAACTGCGCGTTCCTCTCACTAAGGAAGGCTACGAGCTTTGTCCAGAATGTCGCTACCTCACTCTGCACCGCACGGAAGATTATCAGGTGGTAAAGCCGGCCACCGGCTCGGACGAAGGTCTGCGCGAGGCACGCCACCAGTGCCGCTTCTGTGGAGCGGAATACATGGTAGGTTACCAAATGCCAAAAAACAGTGTCTAATATGAATATTAACATGAATACAAAACTATCAACTTATTAATATGAAGCTAAAAACATTTATCATTATGGGACTAACAAGTATTTCAAGTTTAGGAAGCTGCGGACATGCACAACAACCTCAATATTTAGGTGAAAGTCCGTATAATCTTGCAGATGTGGATTTCAACACAGACGTAGTTAAGTTTTATTCAAAAGTACCAACCGATGGTTATTTCAAAGAAGAAAACATCTGTCGGGGAATTGGAAACAGAACGATGGTCATATATGACTATTATCAGTTTTACTCCGAGTCTTCAGATAAAATGGCTGTATTCGAGGACTTCTTTTTCCCGAAAATCGAAATGTTAAGCGATGAGCAAGGAAAACTGATAGGCGTGGCAGGCACAATTGATTTCAAAAATGAAGAAGGAGCCAACAGTCTGTTTGCTTCTGTAAAGAGCAAGTACGGAAAGCCTTGTTTCACGTCGGAAGACCAATACGAAAACCCCATATACGGATGGATAGACAACAGCAAACGGATACAGTTGCGTAATAAGGAGATGAGTGATGGCGACTATAGTTGCGAGTTGCTGGTATCAGAAAAAAAGTATGGCGAATTTATGGCAGACCTTCACTCAAGAGCATGGAGTAACTTCAACTGGTTCGAAGACACAGAACTCCCGTCTGCCTCCTCTGATATTATATTAACAAAAGACGATGTGGTAAACGACTACCGGAGAGAACGCACAGCTATCATAGACGGAACCATGCCCGATTTCACCATCTCAACGTATGCCGGTTCAGACGATTTCCTGTATGATTTGGACAAGTATCTCACGCAGCAAGCCCGAGAAGTCTCGCCCGAAGTTTATGGGCGTGTTCCGGTATCGTTCCTGATTGATACAGATGGAAAAGTCAAAGACATCAAAATAGAAGAAGAAACAGCCGATGAAAAGGTAAAAGATGCAGCAACCAATCTTATAAAATCTTTGCCCAAGTTCAAGCCTGCCACAAAAAACGAACAACGCGTTTCTTTTAAAGTATCAACTACCATCGATTTCTAACACTGCAACCTCCAGCAGGGTATCCGCATCCTACCGGGCAGACGGATGTCGGGCAACATACACGTAAATACGAAACTATCTTAAAATCCAATCACATGAGACAGAAAATACTTATCGCCCTTGTACTGACGGGATTGTTAGGCTTGGGCAATTGCGCCAAAGCACAACTGGGAAAACAAATCATCGACTTGGACTGTCCGGACTACAGTCTCGACGTGGCACACTTTTACTCCGAATCTCTCGGAGCGGACCATTCTGCCGTCGGCGAATGCGGCACGGAAGCGGGCTACAGAAGAGACACGATTAATACACTCGGCGAAAATCCCCGTCCGGTCATCGTGTTCTACCGCCCCCAGAACGACTCCCTGTATAAGGAAGCCACCTTCTTCGGTCTCGATTTCGGGAAACTCGAGATGGCAATAAACATGCAGGGCAGGCTGATACGGACGGATGCCCAAGCGGAGACAGACGAGGAAGGCTTCGGCAGGATGATGGAAGCCGTCGTGCGGAAATACGGCGAACCTGTGGGCAAGACGATGGAGACGGGCAAGGAAAACCTCGACAAGATACTGAAGCAGGCCCTCGAGGAGCTTTCCGTATATCACTGGGATGTGGGCGACGATGAATACATCGAACTGGCAGCCGAGCGGCGGAGCGACCCGGCCGAGGACGAAGAAGGAGAGCCGGTGCAAGAGGAAAACGCTTCCCCCTGCGTGGAGGTAACCTTCAGCCGGACCAAGAAAGAGTTCGACCTCCTGTTCAAAGAGGTATTCTCTCCCCTCGCGGAAGACACCGAGGAACTGCTGAAAGACTTGAAAGAGGCGGAGCAGGAAATTCGGCAAAAATGGGAAGAATCCCCAAAAGCAACATCGGGAAAAAAAGAATAACCCATGCCCCATCCGTATGAAACCGAAAATGCTGCTGCCAACGGCAGCCGTCAAACCCTAAACCCCAACCCAATTATATGAAGCAGAGCAGAAACAGCGATAAGAAACGACACCACGAAGAAACCATTCATGACAGACAGTACCGAAGCATGGTAAAGCGATACAAATGGAAAAACCATGCCATCATAGCGGGTGCTCTTCTGGGATTCTGCGTGCTGTTATTATTCACCATAGTTAGCGACATTCCGCTCACCGCAGCCAATGTGGCGGTTGGGCTGGCTGTCCTCAATGGTGCATTCTGGCTGCTTCTGCGGCTACTCTGCAGACCCGCCTATAACCTCAGCATCCAAATACCAATGAAGAACGACGGACACTGGCTGTGGCGGGGCGGAGAACTGATATACAGAGAACTGACGCACGATGATGCTACCTGCCCGATACCACCGGAATATCTGGTCCAGGTAGATGACCGGCAAATCATTATCGACAACGACAGCACGAGTGGAAGAATCCTCGTTTTTCTATTATTTTCCTTCATGTTTGGCCTTTTCATCTATTGGTCATTCCTATCAGACTCTACTGTTCCGCCAGAAGATTACGGCTCCGCATTGCTTTTTGCAGAAATGGGCGTTATATTGGCATGGGGAATGGCCTATACCTTGCTGAATCCCCGGCAACGCATTGTCTTCGACCGTACTGCCAAAACCGTAACCATTCCCGGCAGTCTGCTGATGAACAAAACAGAGACCATTCCCTACGACCAAGCGGAGCTTTCATATTACCACGACATGAGAAGCAAGATTGACAAGGTGAAAATCTATAATCCCTCAGGACTACCGCATGGAATCTCCGTGATGCCGGGCCGCACCGACGAAGCCTTGCGCCTTGCACGCTTCATACATCGCTATATGGAGGAAGAAGTCGTAGATAAGGCAGAACTTGAGAAATTCAAGAACAGGGAAAAGCCACAACAGGAAGAAATGGAATATTTTAATACTTGGTAAATAGGGTGTCCAGTTCTACGTTCTCGTTTTTGATATTGATTTAACAACTTAAGATGTTGATTATAAACTAGAACAGTGTTGTATTTAGGTACAATTTTAACACACGAAAAAGTGTAGCTAATTCATTAGGTCAACATATCTTGAAGAGACATGATTATCAGTGCTTTGAAAACTTGTATTATATCTATTTTGATCTAAAAACTGGAACATCAAACTGGACACCCTACTTGATAAATATACTATTTCGTACCTTTACAATAATAAGATGTAACTGTTTATCAGAAAAATGAATGTAACAAAAAAACAAAGTACACATATTACTGACTGTTGCAGGGCTTTTCTATGCGACAGTGAAACGGATGAGGTAAAGTATATCAAATGAATTAAAGCTTCCCAAAATTTAAAAATGGGAAATTTAGTAAAATAGAAACTACTCAAAACATAACAAAATAGATGAAACTAAAAGTATTTATCACTATGGCATTATTGAGCGTGTCCCCTTTAGGAAACTGCCAAACGAACGGCAATCCCAATGTGACGGAACTAACCAAAGAACAAAAAGAATATTTGAAGAAGCTTCATAGAATATATGAGTTCAACCTAATTGGACATAGGATTGCAGAAGGAGCTGAGGTAGAAGAAAGAACGGGGTCCCTGCCATGGGAAGATATTACCGTAGAGAAATTCGACATAGATGCTGTAATAGATTGGCTAAACAATGCTCAGTTAGATTTGAAAGAATCTTATGAATTGGACGGTATGTTGGCACTGCGCGGTTCCTATAAATCAGATGAAAATTGGAATGTTACACAAGAAGGTCTGCGTGACTCCTACTTCAGCAATCCTTACAGGCAAATACTTGGTCCCATTAAAAAGCTTGGAAAGATAAGAATCAGACTCCTGTCCCAGTTGCAGAACACGAACGGCAATACGCTCGAATTGGGCAAATTTTACCATCTCAACGTGCTCAGCACACCCCAAAACGATAAGGAACTTTCCCTGGCGTTCTACATAAAGAATCCAAATTCTACCAACATCAAGGGAGGTATCGAGGTAGAACTGCTTCCACCATTGCGTTGGAAACATGCCTGTATTCCATTGCAATACGAAGGAAAAGAATACGAGTTCAATGATGTAAAATTCAAACTTTTTAAATCCGAACCCGGAAATGTGATACTTGAATATGACAAAAAGTATGGCAATCAGATGGCTAAGTTGAGAATCATTCCGATAAAGCAACAAAAGCCAATGAAAACGGAAATGGTATACAGAATCGGTGGTGAGGCAGTGTTGCGATATTATCAAAATCCGTACATGGGTTTCGGAGAATGGTGCGTCATGTATAAAAGTATAAACTGTGATTCACTCGGAATTACCCCAGAAACACTGGAATCTGCTATCCATCTAAAGTATCAGCCTACGGAAGAAGAACTCCTACATTTCAACGAAACAATGGGAGAGATGATAGGAATTGAGCTGGCAGACGAACTGACGAATGCTGACAGAACAAACTTCAGCGAATTATACCGGGCATGGATAATAAAGGGATACGAAGTCGTTAGGGAGTTAAAAGATGATTTAGATTATCTAGAAACAATGGAAGACTTACATGAACGCTACGGCAGTGACAGGAATATATTTATACCTCTTCGGAGTGGTGCAATAATCGGCAGCTCGTATGCCAAAGCAGATCTAAAGCCCGATTGGAATGTGATAGAACGTTGCGCCACAGACCTACTGGGCAAAAATAGTAACGCCAATTCAGACTCGCTACGCAATGAAATAAACAAACACAAGAAGGAATACATTGAATCCGTCGTAATGCGACGGGAAGTTCTGCCCTTCCTCACCGATGAAGATATCCGGCAACTGTCTAAACCCGTAAAAACGGACGAAAGTCCTCTTATGTACAGTTGGTATAAAACCAATACGGAAGCCGATAGCATATACATCTACTGGCCGGATACCCTTTCAAACCGTCCACTTTTTAAAGTACGCTACCAACTGAGAAAGGGCAAACCTGAGTTATTATTTCCTTGATATTCATATTTAGAAACAGAAACACTTAAATGTAAAATCAGAAACTTAATAGTATCATGAAGCTAAAAACATTCATAATTATGGGACTAACAAGTTTATTCGCGAGAAACTGCTGCGCTCAGCCTCCAAGACCTTTTGGAAAAAGGACTATCATTCTGGATGGGTTCGGTTTCTCCACCCTCATTACGGATATTTTCCCCAACCGTCTTACCAGCGCAAGAGCTGCAACCGTTGATATTAATTATGTTTACAGGTTTAACCACACATTAAAGAAACTTACGTCTTATGGAAACAAAATATAAAATCATGTTAGGTATTGGAGCATTAGCCTGCTTGGCGCTCTCCATAATCTGCTTATACAAAATAATAAATCTCATCAATTTAAAGAAGAAAGCTGTTTCATGTGTTCAAGCTACTGTAGTGAATTATCGTACCCATGAGAATAGTGACAAACGTACGTCATATCATCCTATTTTTCATTACCACATTTCAGGGAAAGAATATACAGACCCATATGAATTCGGATTTAATTATCCCTATTGGGAGATTAATTCTCAAGTAACATTGAAGTATAATCCCGATAATCCATTGCAGTATTATATTGAAGGTTTTAATTTTCGCAAAACATATATACTGCTATTTGTAGGTTTCCTTTTGGGCTTAGGATTCGTCATCATGTTGGGATATTGCGTCATCTAATTTTAAAGCCAGCATATTTTTAGTAACATAAACAATATGAATATGATGAACAAACATCCATTCATACCCACTCCGGCAGTCTTTGCCCTTTTGTTCGGGCTGCTTTGCCTGTCCGCACTCAGCTCCTGTACAGGGTGCAGCTACAACCACCAAAAGACGATGGGAAGCATAGATAACATTCTGGGCAAAGTAGATACACTGAT
>OGHU01001987.1_pt1 | contig 11082 bp, 7 predicted proteins | sample 1571521 | NCBI WGS metagenome assembly OGHU01 (sample SAMEA2581963, study PRJEB24529) | metagenome | biome: Human gut stool | place: China | collected 2011 | reverse complement strand
GAGCCAGAAGGATGACAGCATCCAGCACAAGATCTTCCGGGATCTGCCGGATTTTCTGGAGCCCGGCGACCTGCTGGTGGTGAACAACTCCAAGGTGCTGCCCGCCCGCATCGTGGGCATCAAGCAGCCCACCGGTGCCGTCTGCGAGCTGCTGCTCCTGCGGCAGGTGAAGGGCGACCAGTGGGAGTGCCTTGCAAAGCCCGGCAAGCGGATGCAGCCCGGCACCAAAGTGAGCTTTGGCGATGGCTCCTTGACTGCTGTGGTGGATGAGACCATGGAAGATGGCAACAAGTACGTTACATTTTATTACGATACTGAGACGCTTTATGAAAAGCTGGACGAATTTGGCAAAATGCCTCTGCCGCCCTACATCACAAAGCAGCTGGAGGATCAGAGCCAGTATCAGACTGTTTACGCAAAGGAGCTTGGCAGTGCTGCAGCGCCCACAGCTGGCCTGCACTTCACCCCGGAACTGATGGATACCATCCGCGCCAAGGGCGTGAACATTGCCGAAGTGACCCTGCATGTGGGTCTGGGCACCTTCCGCCCTGTGCAGGAGGACGAGATCACTGAGCACAAGATGCACAGCGAGTGGTACTCCATCAGCGAGGAGACCGCCCAGCGCATTCGGGAGACCAAGGCCGCCGGGCACCGCGTCATCGCCGTCGGCACCACCAGCTGCCGCACCTTGGAGGCTGTCGCCGCCAAGTATGGTGAGATCAAAGCCTGCAGCGGCAACACGTCCATCTTCCTGTATCCCGGTGTCCAGTTCCACTGCATCGACGGCCTCATCACCAACTTCCACCTGCCCGAAAGCACCCTCATCATGCTGGTATCGGCGCTCTACGGCTACGAAAAGACCATGGCTGCATACAAGGTTGCTGTGGAACAGAAGTACCGCTTTTTCAGTTTTGGCGACGCGATGCTGATCCTGTAACACTGAAATTTACGCTCGTGAGCCAGACATGGCCTGCGGGCATTGAACGATCCGTCGTTCTCTGGTACACTATTTCTGATGACGCCGCAGGTCTGCGGCACAGGATGCACGGCTGTTTTCCGTGCACAGAAAGGAAACGTTTATGCCTTCTTTGACCACGTACAAGCTCCTCAAGCAGGAGCACGACGCCCGGCGGGGCGAGTTCAAGACCGTGCACGGCACCGTGCAGACCCCGGCGTTCCAGAACGTCGCAACGGCAGGTGCCATCAAAGGCGGCCTGTCGGCACAGGACCTGAAGGATATCGGTGCGCAGGTCATGCTCTGCAACACCTACCACCTTCATCTGCGCCCCGGCGACAAGCTGGTGGCCGACATGGGCGGCCTGCACAAGTTCACCCGCTGGAACGGCCCCATCCTGACCGACAGCGGCGGATTTCAGGTGTTCAGCCTGTCCAAGCTGCGCAAGATCACCGAAGAGGGCGTGACCTTTGCGTCCCATTTGGACGGACACCGGATCTTCATGGGCCCGGAAGAGAGTATGCAGATCCAGGCGAACCTGGGCTCGACCATCGCCATGGCCTTTGACGAGTGTGTGGAGAACCCCGCACAGCACGATTATTCCAAGGCAAGCTGCGATCGCACCGTCCGCTGGCTGGCCCGCTGCAAAACGGAGATGGCCCGCCTGAAGCACGAGGGCAGAGCCGTCAACCCGGACCAGCTTCTGTTTGGCATCAATCATTTTCCCATATTACAAGTACTTTTTTATAGTTTTCATTTGATACATTTTCTATAAAATCATCTTCACTTGATACTACATCTGCTAACATTGTTATTGTTTCTATAATATTAGGATTAAATTCTTTCTTTATATATGGTATTACAATATTTCTAATTTTATTTCTTGTATATTCATTTTCAAAATTTGTTTTATCAATTCTAGGATCTAAATTTTTTTCTTTACAATAATTTTCAATCTCTGTACGTTCACACTCAATTAATGGTCTTATATATTTTTTTCTTTTTGGTTCTATACCTTTTAATCCTGTAATTCCACTACCTCTCATAAAATTCATTATTATTGTTTCAGATTTATCATTTTTATTATGTGCAATAGCTATTTTATTTGAATTAGTATAATCTAGGATTTCATCAAAAAAATCATATCTTGCATTTCTTCCAGCTTCTTCTGTACTTATTTTATTAGTATTAGCAAGTTTTTTTACATCTATACTTTTTGAATAAAATTCAATGCCTTTTTCTTCACAAAATTTTTTAACAAAATTTTCATCTTCAATTGCTTCATCTCTAATCATATGATTTATATGTGCAACTACTATATTAAAATCTAATTCTATATCTTTTTCTATTCTTAAATCATTTAAAATATTAAGCATAGCTATGGAATCTGGTCCACCAGATACTCCTAATACTAGTTTATCTCCATTTTCTATTAAATTGTATTTTTTTATTGTTTTTAATACTTTATTCTTCATATTTTTTCTTCTCCACAAAAATAGGTAATATTTATAATTAATATTACCTATTTTACTATATTTTGCAATACTTTTCAAGAATAATTTAATTTATGGTTTGTATAAAATTTAATTTACTGATAAAAATATTTTTGATAGAATTAATTTTATTCTTTTTTGATTCACTTCATATCTATCCAAATTAATATAAGGACAGAGCATATTTTTACTCTGTCCCTGAATAATTGCTTCGGATATTTTTTTATCCGTTCCAAAAAACATCTATATGTATTTTGTTGGATCTATGTCATTTCCATATCCACTTGCTTTTCTTATCTCAAAGTGTAGATGATGTCCTGTTGAATTTCCTACATTCTGATCTGTCTTAGGGTCTCCTCCTTCTAATCCTATTGTTTCTCCTTGTTTTACCTTTTGACCTTTTTGTACATCTATTTTTGATAAGTGTGCATAGAAACTATATATTGTTTCCCCATTCACAACATGTTTAATTTCTACACTATTACCAAATCCTTTTTGTACTCCTGCATAAGTTACTTCTCCATCTGCTATTGACAATACTTCTGCATGATGTGTTCCTGCTATATCTATTCCTGTGTGTTTTTTTACTTCTCCTGTTGTTGGATGTGTTCTTGTTCCATATGCAGATGTTATTGTATATTGTCCTTTTAATGGTTTTACAAAGATTTGTGATTGTCCTGTTGTACCCTTATTTTCTTCCACTACTGCCTTAGACTTAACTTCTGAGCTTAATGTTGATTCTGTTGAGTGTGTTACTATTGAATTTGCTGTTGTCGATGGATTTGGATCTACCCATTGTTCTGTTGTTTTTGTTTTTCCATAATTTTCTTTTAAGATGTTTCTGTCTAGTTTGTTTACTATGCCATCTTCATTTAAGTCATATTTTCCTTTTTCATCTTTGTTATCTTGTGTTATTTCTCCATAGTTTTCTATAATGTTTGTTAAATCTTCTATTTCTATTTCTCCATTTTCGTCTAGATCTCCTGCATAGATATAGATATCATTTATAGCAATCGTTTCTCCATCTTTTACTAATACATTTGTCAATCTATATTCTAAGTATGATGTTTTTGTTACTACTATGTCATATTCATCTGGTTTTAAGTCTAAAGTATAACTTCCATCTAGTTTTATCTCAATTTCTTTAATTAACTCTCTTGGATTATCTGCATCATTTTCGTTTCTCGTGTCTGATGTTTTATATACCTTTATTGTTGCTGTTTGATTTGCTTGATCTGATGCTTGTGTTATTACTTTTCCAGTTATTGCAGGTTGTCTCTTTTGTATTCTTACTATGTATTCTTTTTCTTCCCCTGCTCCATTTTTTACTGTTACAGTAACATCTGTTATGTTTTCTTTTAAACTTATATTTTTCTGATTTGATGGTGAATCATATGATGTCTCTCCATTTGTATCTTTTATTTTTACTTGTGATGTTTCTGTTGTTACTTCTGCCCATAATGAGCTGTTATCTTGGCTATTATCTACTTCTACTAAATACATTCCATCTTCTCCTTGAGTAACTTCTTCATCGTCTACTTTAATTTTCACTTTCAAATCTTCCAATATATCTGGTTCTTCTATTTCTTTTATTTTTAAAACATAATCTTTTTCTTGGTCTATTTCTCCATCAAACATTGCGGTTACTTTTATTGGTATTTCTTTGTCTGCTAGTGAGCAATTTGTATATATATTTTCTCCTTGGACACCTGTGTTTCCTTTTATGCTTACATATTCATCTGGATTACTTGCTATTGCTTTTATTTGAGCCTGTGTTGTTCCTTTCTCAACACCAATTTCAAATGTCTTATCATCTACCTTAGTCGCTAATCTTCCATCTAAATATACTTTTTCTAATCCTAAATTAGGTTGTGCTTTATGGATTGTTAATGTACTAGTTCTTATAGTTCCGTCTATTGCTGTTACTGTTATTGTTTTTACTATGTCTCCATTTGGTAGGATTACGTTTTCTTCTAATTGTCCTTGTTTTTCTTCTCCTCCCATTGTTACTTTTGCTAAAATATTTGATAATACTATTTTTACTTTTGCTATTTCTTCTGATGATTTTACAGTTACTTCATAGTTTCCACTTTCATCTTCAATTATGTGCTTATTATTTACTTCTAACCATTGTATTTTTGTATCATTTGATAAACGTACAAACATTATATTATATGTTTTTGTCACTGTTCCATCTTGTGATGTTATTACTAATGGTACTGTTATTGTTCCATTTGATAAATCTAGTGGTATTCTTTGTGACGTTTCTCCTATTGTTTCTTCTGTATCCCCTATTTTTATACTTGCAAATTCATTTTCTGGAACAACTCTTATTGTACTTGAATCTTTTGTTTTTCCAATTGATACTATGCATGTTGGTACTGAGTCTTTATCTGCAAATCTATCTGTGATTTCCTGTCCATCTACGTAGATATGTTCTGCATCTGCATTACTTGATTTTCTTAATAATTGTATTGTATATTCTTGCGTTCTTCCTGATTCTGCAATTGCTGCAAATGTTATATATACTTCCTCTTGGTCTTTTACAGATATGTTGTTTATTGATATGATTGGTGTTCCTGTTGTCTCTCCTGATGTTATTGTTGTATACATATTATTTGCTTCTATTGATAGACTCACTTGTTCTATATCTCTTGATAGATATTCTTTATATGTGTGTGTTTCGGCATTATAGTTTGTCACAACATTTTCACCGTTTTTTACAACTTTTATACTTACATCATCTGATATCAAGTTTATTTCTAATTCTTTTGTTATACTTTCTGTTTGTTCATCTTGTGCTTGTACATTAATATTTAATGTTATTTTTCTATTTCCGTCTTTAAATATTTCAGTTGATGTTGCTGGAGTTTGTTGCCATTCTGTTCCATCTCCGATTTGTATTTTTGCGTGTGATTCATTTGCTGTTACTTCTATTAGTGCTTGTTGTGTGTCTTTTCCCTTATCATATACTGTTGCTACATATTTTCCGTCTACTTCTGATATTACTTTGTTATCTACTTTTACTGTTTTTATGCTTGTGTCTGTTGATTTTTTTACAATTCTGATATGGTATTCAGCTGTTTCCCCATTTTCAGCTGTTACAGTGGCTGTTATTTCTGTTATTTCACTTGCTATGTCTACAGTTGTTGTTATTGTTTTTGTTTGTGTATTTCCTGCCATTTCTATTGTTGCTTCGTCATTGTTTGCTGTTACTTGGATTGTTGCTTGTGTATCATTTCTTTCAATGTATTTTGTGTAAGTATTTGTTGTCGTGTCTATTTCGTCTGCTGTTTCGTTGTTTATGTTTATGTTACAACTTGTGTCATCTGATTTTCTTTCTATTATTACATTGAATGTTTTTGTTACACTTTCGTCTTGTGATTTTATTGTTATTTGTATTATTGTTTTCTTTTCTTGACTTAGTGTTATTGTTCTTCTGCTTGCTCCTTGTTCAGCTTCATTGTCTCCTATTGTTACTTTGGCATATTCGTTTGTTGCTTTTACATATATTCTTGCTGTTGTTGCGGTTTCTGTTGTTACTGCATAATATCCTTCTTCTGTTTCTATTGCGTCTTTTCCATCAACTTGGATTAGTTCTAAGTCTGCATTATTTGATTTGTATTTGATTGTTACAGAATATTCTTTTATTCTTGTTGGGTCATTTGGATCTTTTGCTTGGATTATTACTGTTGTTTCTTCTCCTGTTATTTGTATTTGTTCTATGTGTTCTTCTGCTGTTTTTTCTTCTCCATAAGTTCCTTCTACTCCTTGTTTTATTGATATTAATGCTTTTGGATTTTTTGGTTTTACTTTTAGTGCTGATTGTGTTACATTTCTATCTATAAATATTTCGTAACTTCCGTTTTTTATTGTACATTCATTGTCATCTATTTTTACACTTTCTAATCCTAAGTCTGTTACTTTTTGTATTGTTACTTTATATTCTTTTGTTTCTCCGTTTTCTGCTTTTATAGTTATTGTTATTTCTTTTGTTCCTTCATCCATTGTTATTGTTGCATTTTGTGTGTTGTTTTCTGAATAGTCTCCATCTGCTATTTTTACGGTTGCATAGCTGCTTTCTGCTATTGCTGTTATATCAACATTTTCCATTGTGTCTGGTACTTTTACTAGATATGTGTTGTCAGATGTTTTTAGAATATCCCCATTTTCTATTCCTTTTACATCTATTGATTTTAGTTCTGCATTATTTGATGCTCTTATTATTGTTATTTCATAGTTTCCTATTGTTCCATCTTGTCCTGTTACTTGTACTGGTACACTTGTTGTTTCTTCTGTTGTTATTATTTCTTTTGTTGATTCTTTTGGTTCTGCTATACTTCCATCTATTGAGATTTGGGCTAATTCGTCTTTTGCAACTACTTTTAGATTTACACTTTCTTGATTTCCTATTCTTATTGTTCCTTTGTTATTCCTGTCTAATTCTATTACTTTTTCTTTTGTTTCTCCATTTTCTTCATAGTTGATTGTTATTGTTGCTCCAGTTTCATTTGGTAGTTTGTCTACTATTAATGTGTAATCTTTACTTGTTCCATCTTCTGCTTTTATTGTTATTGTGATTGTGTTTTCTAAGTCTGATGTTGTAACACTTGCTTTTTGTTCTTCTTGTGTTGGTGTTGTTCCATTTATACTTACTGTTGCATAACTATTATTTGCTATTGCGTCTATATTTACAGATGATGTTAAGTATTTCTTTGTTATATGATATTTTCCATCTGCATCTGTTTCAAGTGTTTCTCCATCTACTTTTAAAATTGCTAATTTGCAATCATCTGATTGATTTGTAACTATTAGTGTGTATTCTTGTGTTGTTCCGTCTTGTGCTGTTACTTTTATTTTTACTTGTACTTCTTCTGTGTCTTTTGCTATTGTTGCACTGGCTGTTCCTGTAACTTCTATATTGTTTTCTATTTGGACTTTTGCTTTTTCGTCTTCTGGTATTACATATAGTTCAAATAATGTGTCATTTTTGTTTACTCGTGTTTCATATTTGTTTACAGGTACTGCATTTGCTGCTTTTCCATTGACTTTTACATTTAATAAGTTTACATTGTCTGGAAGTGCATTTATTATTAGTTTATATACTTTTGTTGTTCCATCTTCTGCTGTTACTGGTATATTTACTGTTAATGTTCTTCCTTCCATTTTTATTTCTCTGTAGGTTGCTCCTTCTTCTTGCTCATTTGTGTTTATTCCGACTTTTGTTGTTAGTTCTTCTGCTATCGCTCCTATTGTTATTTTGCCTGCTTTTTTGTCTTGTTTTTTTTACCCGTAAGGATTGCTATGTGCAGAGTCCTGTTATATGTTGTGGGTGGCGAGAAATACACATACGACAGAAAATACACATAGCGAGGAGTGTTTGAAATGAAAGACATATCAGGGATGCTGGCAGAGAAATATGGCATAACAGCTGAGGAGATTGTGGCGGCCGGTGCTATGAAATTATATCTCCAGAGCATGGAGCCGGCAGAGGCACTGAGAAAGGTGAGGGCTGTGTATGAGCCAAAAGTAATCCGGCTTGACAGTGGCGAAGGCGTGCCAGTGCAAAGCAATATTGATGGTGCAAAGTATGCCGCCTTCATCGATGAGTCAGTGACGTTTGCTGCTCAGAAGATGAGAGAGCGTGGGGATGCACTGGCTGAAATGGTTATGGAAAAGTTGAAAGCCGTGGCTGGAAAATGCCTGATCGAGTGTGCCAGCGTGGAGTTCATTAGTTTTATCGAGGATGCTTATCGATGCCTGAAAAGCCGGTGAAAATTACTGGAAAGTTCACAGAAGACCGCTTGATAAACGGATGGCTTTATGGTAACATGAAAATACAATAGGGGTATTTTATGCTTCTATCAGTAACGAGAGATGGAGGTGCTTGCCGGTGGAAAGACAGACTGCTCTTGCAGAGGCAATTGATACTGTTGCTGACAAGGCCAAATACGACCGATGTGCGAAAAAATTGCTTTCATTTAAGGCGATTGACGCTTGGATTCTGAAAACCTGTGTGAAAGAATTTTCATTGTTCAGCGTAGATTATATTAGTGAGCATTGTATGTCTGGGGAAGTGGAAATCTCTGAACATGCAGTTCATCAGGATGAGTTGAACAGAGGACAGAGAATAAACAGTGATGAGCAAGTGACAAAGATGAATTCGGAGTCCAGCTCAATAAATGAAGGAACGGTGTACTATGATGTGCGCTTTAATGCCATTGCACCGGAAAATGGCGAGTCCATTACTTTGATTATCAACTTGGAAATCCAAACCGATGATAAACCAGGGTATGAGCTTGTAACTCGCGGAACATACTATTGTGCAAGAATGATTTCGGAACAACATGGCACAGTGTTTACGGGTGACCATTATGAAAAAATTCAAAAAGTCTATTCAATCTGGATTTGTCCATCAACCCCAGATTGCAGAAAGAATGGAATGTTCCGCTACCATACCATTGAAGACCCGGTATTCGGAGATGCTTATGTAAAAAAGGAAAACTACGATTTGATGGAAGTGGTTATCTTAAATCTGGGAGAGCCGGATAATGAGGCAGATTGTGGAATTTTGAATTTGCTGAACACATTGTTTTCTCCTACAGTGTTACCAGATGAGAAGAAAAAAGTTCTTAGCGAAAAATACAACATTGCGATGACAGCAGAATTGGAAAGTGAGGTGCAGCGTATGTGTAACTTGGGTACTGCTATTGAGAACAAGGCTCGTGATGAAGGCATTGACATTGGCGAACTCAGAACGACCGTTAAGTATTACAAAAAGGGAAAGATTACTATCGAAGAGGCGGCCGCAGATTTGAACATGACTGTGGAAGAATTTAAAGAGAAGATGAACCAAATTCCAGCAGAAGCAGTATAAAACATACCAGCCCACTGGCGTACCGTGTAAATTCCTACATGGTTCGCTGGTGGGCTTCTTTTTTAGTCCATACCCGCATAAACCACAGACAGCACTTCGGTATGCTCCAAAGTGCAGTTGTGGCTTATGCGGGCTTTTTTGTTATATGATCAACAAGTTATAAAATCAAACTCCTAAGCCGTATAAAATTGCTTTCATCTCCTTTACCATCCGGGTGAGAATCTCCTGCTCAATTGCATTACAGTCTAAAAGCAGATGGTGGATCTCGGAGTCGGCAGTGGATGCGGAGTGCGTCAAACTGTCTACAAGAAGATCATCTGCTGAGATGTTAAGAATATTAGCAATGTCGACCAGAGTTTCAAGGCTGGGACGGCTGATTGCCGCTTCAATCTGACTGATGTGTTTGCGAGATACATTCAACTTTTCACAAAATTGTTCCTGAGTTAATCCGGATGCGTTACGGAAAGTGCTGATACGCTTTCCAAGTGCAGTATAATCTAATGCCATGTATGTTCCTCCTTATGTGTACCCGCATAAGGCTGTTACGATTATCCCGCAGAGAAAAATACATAGCAACTTGATTACAGAAATTCTAAGGCCGCAAAGGTCTACACCTCTATCTGTTATGTGGTCTAAGGCTGTTTTGCCACCTGTTGGGTGGCAAAAGCGATGATGTGCCACCTGATGGGTGGCAGTCAAAACACCACACATACTCTATAATATAAATGTAGAAAAGACTGCACACAGAAAGGGACGATGATGACGAACAAAGGAGAAAAAGGGATTCTTACATTATACAGTGATGTACAGGCGACTTCTGTTCGTTGGCTGTGGTATCCGTTCATAGCAGTTGGGAAGATCACATTGCTGCAAGGCGACCCCGGTGATGGCAAGTCCACAATGATGATGCATCTGATAGCCGAGCTGTCTAAGGGAGGAACCCTGCCAGATGGTAAAAGCATCGGAATGCCGCAAAGGGCTATTTACCAGTGCTCAGAAGATGGCATTTCAGATACCATTAAGCCCCGGCTTGAAAAATGTGGGGCAGATTGCAGGAATGTGGCCTTTATAAATGAAGAAACATACAGCGGTCTGACACTGGATGATGAGCGTATCCGGCAGGCTATTATAGAATTTCGGCCGCGGCTGGTAGTTATTGATCCGATTCAGGCATATCTTGGAAGTGATTCCGACCTCCAGATTGCAGGAAGAGCCAGAAGGCTGATGCAGCGCCTTGGTATGTGGGCATCTATGTATGACTGTGCCATTGTGCTGATCGGACATCTGAATAAATCTTCCGGGACACAGAGTACTTATCGGGGACTTGGTTCTATTGATATTATGGCAGCAGTACGAAGCTTGATTTTCATCGGGAAAGTAAGAAAAGATCCAACCACAAGGGTATTGATTCATGAAAAAAGTTCTCTTGCGCCACCAGGGGAGACAATGGCATTTAAACTGGGAGACGAAGAAGGTTTCCGATGGGTGGGAGCCTATGAGATTTCCGCAGATGAATTGTTAGATGGAAAAGAAGGAAAAGCAACCGAAACAAAGTTGGAACGGGGAGCAAAGCTGATCCGGGAACTGCTTGCCGATAAAGAAGAAATTTCAATCCGGGAATTAGACGACAAAGCAAAGGAACAGGGAATATCCGGGCGGACAATGCGTGATGTAAGAAGCCGAATGAAAAATGAACTGGAGTATTGGATAAATGAGAAGCAGGAAAACTGTATTCGGTTAAAAGACTGATGGGTGGC
>OGHU01001985.1_pt1 | contig 11092 bp, 9 predicted proteins | sample 1571521 | NCBI WGS metagenome assembly OGHU01 (sample SAMEA2581963, study PRJEB24529) | metagenome | biome: Human gut stool | place: China | collected 2011 | reverse complement strand
CCCGAAGAACTCGGCTGCCGCAACGGGCTCTGGTTCCACTACGGTTTTCACGGAGCTTTTTCGGACGGTTCGCAGAAAATGGCTCTCTCGAAAATGAATCTGGCCCGCAGGGCAGGAGCCAGCGCCCTGCGCGAAGCCGACCGCGTGATTCTTACCTTCGGGACGGCGTGGGTGTACGAGCTCCGCTCGACCGGAGAGATCGTGGCCAACTGCCACAAGCAACCTGCAGAACTCTTTCGGCGCCGGCGTCTGACCGTCGAAGAGATCGTCGCCCGTTACGACGATCTGCAGGCAGGCCCGCTCGCCGGAAAGCAAGTGATCCTCACGGTCAGTCCCGTCCGGCACCTCGGGGACGGTCTGCCCGACAACTTTTTGAGCAAAGCGACCCTTCGCCTGGCCATCGACGAAATCTGCCGCCGACATGCAGACTCGGCCTACTTCCCCGCCTACGAAATCCTCACGGACGACCTGCGCGACTACCGTTTTTATGCCGACGATCTGGTACACCCCTCACAACAGGCACAGCAATACATCTGGGAACTCTTCACCGCAGCGACCCTCACCGAGGAGGCCCGCAGAAAACTCCCGCAAGTCGAAGCCTTGACGACCGCCGCCGGCCACCGGCCGCTACACCCCGAAAGCGACGAATACCGTCGATTCTGCCGCAAACAACTGGAAATCATCGAATCGCTTCCAGAAATAGACCTCAGCCGGGAAAAAGAATTTTTCAACCAGTTTCTATAAAAACGATATGAAGTACAAAATCGACACGACGACCTGGAAAAGACGCGAACATTATGAATTTTTCAACGGAATGGACGATCCCTTCTGGGGAACGGTCGTTCCGGTCGATTTTACGGAGTGCTACCTCGAAGCCAAGAAGAGGCGTACTTCGTTCTTCCTCTGTTCCCTGCACCGTATTCTAACGGCCGTAAACCGGATCGAGGCATTCCGATACCGGATCGAAAACGGGGAAGTGGTCTGTTACGACCGAATCCACGCGAGCCCGACTATCGGACGCGAGGACGGCAGCTTCGGCTACGGGTTCTTCGAGTACTTTTCCGACCTGCACGAATTCATCCGGGCGGCCGAGCGGGAAACGGAACGCGTAAAGGCAGCGGACGGTCTTTGTCTGGGAGCGGGAGCCGGGCGCACGGATCTGATCTATTTTTCGGCTGTTCCCTGGTTCGCCTTTACGGAAATGAAACATGCCCGGTCGGCCAATCGAGGCGACTCCATACCCCGCATCTCCACCGGGAAACTGACCCGGTCCGGCGATCGGCTTACGATGCCCGTATCGCTCGACGTACACCACGGATTCATCGACGGACGGCAGGCCGGCGAATTTTTCGCACTGCTGGAAAACCGAGAATGAAATCCGGCTCCGGCATTCGATTTCTTTTTTTGAAGGACGGCACAAAACAAATGAAGAAAATACTAAATAAATTCATAAATTTGCCGTTCGATAGTCACACGCGAAAAAATGAAGAAAATCCTGCTCGTCCTGCTCCTGCTGCCGGGTGTTCTGCCGATCCTCGCAAACACTCCGCCCCGTCTGGTCATCAATTTAGTCGTAAGCTCCATGCGTCCGGACGACATCGACCGTTACCGGAGCCAGTTCGGCACGGGCGGATTTCTGCGTCTGACAGAGGGCGGCGCCCGCTTCACGGAAGGTTCCTACGACTATCAGCAAACTTCGACCCCCGTATCGCTGGCCACGCTCACCACGGGAGCGATGCCCTCGACGCATGGCGTGATTTCGACCCGTTGGCGGGACTACATCGTCAATAAAACGGTCGGGCTCATCGACGACCCCAGCGTCCGCGATCCCGAATACTACCACGGCAACGGCGCCTACTCGCCCCGCAACCTGATCGCCCCGACCGTCGGGGAGGCCCTGCTCCGGCAATCTCCCGACAGTCGGTCGGTAACCGTAGCTCTCGACCCGATTTCGGCCGTGGTGATGGGCGGACGCGAAGGCATGACCTTCTGGATGGACAGCGTTTCCTGCAACTGGACCACCTCCACCTACTACCTGCCCGTTTTACCGGCCTGGGTCAAAAGATTCAATGCGGACAAACTCTACCTTTCTTACATCGGCGAACCGTGGCACTCCCTGCTGAACGACGACAAATACCGCAACAAACGCTGTTCGGACATCGTCTTGATGAGTTCCATGGCCAAGAAAAAGCGTTCGGCCGACACCTCGGCCGACGCCGTCAAACGGATCTCGTCGAAAGCCCCTTCCGAAAGCCGCTACGACAACATCCTGTATTCGCCGGCAGGCAACTGCCTGACGCTTCAATTCGCCAAAACGGCCCTGACACAACTCGACCTCGGCAAACGGGACCGGACCGACCTGCTGAACATCTGCCTCGACGCCCCGCGTGCGATCCGCGAGGCCTACGGCCCCGAATCGATCGAAGCCGAAGACATGTACTACCGGCTCGATCAAGATCTGGAAGAGTTCCTGACATACGTTTATACGCTGTTCAAGCCTCATGAAGTACTCGTCATACTCACGTCGGATCACGGCAGCAGCCCCTCCTACGATTTCGGCCGCGAAGCGTGCGACAGGTTCAATACGCGCCAGTTCGAAGTGATCGTAAACGGATTTCTCAGCGCCCGCTACGGACCGGGCAACTGGGTGTTGGAGTACGAAGACAAATGCCTGTACCTGAATCACAACCTCGTGTATGAGAAAGACCTCAGCCTGGCAGATATTCAGAACGAAGTGGCCACGTTCGCCATGCAGTTCCGGGGCGTTTCGCACGCTCTCTCGGCTACGGCCATGCGGACCAGCTACTTCGGCAGCGGCTATGCCCGCAAGATGCAGAACAGCTTCTATCCCCGCCGCTCGGGCGACGTCATCATCAACCTGATGCCGGGATGGATCGAAGAGCACGACCACAAACGCTCCTCGTCGGGTTCGATGTACGGCTACGACACCCGCGTTCCCCTGATCTTCTACGGCGCAGGCATCCTTCCCCGGCAGATAGACCGCCCCGTCGATATGACGGCGGTCGCCCCGACGCTCTGCCGTCTGCTCGGTATCGAGGCTCCGGCGGCTTCGGAGGGAACGGTACTCGAAGAAGTTATTTCAAGCAATATTTAACCATGGCAAACGACAAACGACAAGACGAGATCATCGAAGAATTTTCGGTATTCGATGAATGGCTCGACAAATACGAATACCTGATCGGATTGAGCGACACGCTCCCGGCCATCGCACCCGAGCACCGCACGGATCAGTACCTGATCCAGGGCTGCCAGTCGCGGGTTTGGATCGACGCCCGTTACGAAGACGGCAAAGTCTGGTTCACGGCCGACAGCGACGCGATCATCACCAAAGGAATCATCGCACTGCTTATCCGGGTGCTGGGCGGTCGGACGCCGCAGGAGATACTCGACACGGACCTCTATTTCATCGACGCCATCGGCCTGAGCGCCAACCTCTCCCCTACGCGGAGCAACGGTTTGCTGGCCATGATCAAGCAGATGCGGCTCTATGCGCTCGCTTTTTCAAAAAAATAACTCTTACGCAACATGACACCAGAAGAGATTTTACAGGTAGAAAAAGATATCGTCGCCACGCTCAAGAATATCTACGACCCCGAAATCCCGGTCAATATCTACGACTTGGGGCTGATCTACGAAATAGACTACGAACCGGACGGTGTGGCGAATATCCGCATGACCCTCACCGCCCCCAACTGTCCGATGGCGGACATGCTGGTCGAAGACGTCAATCAACAGGTCGCCAAAGTCAAGGGCGTGAAGAGCGTCAATGTCATCCTCACGTTCGATCCCGTATGGGACAAGAGCATGATGTCCGAAGAGGCGCTGCTCGAACTCAACATGTTGTAACCGGTGGAACCCCGCGCGGACCAAACGGCAGAGATCCTGGAACGGCTCCGAACCGGGGCCGCCGGCCATGCCTGCGCCGGATTCCTCACGACGCTCGATCCGCTGCACCTCGCAGACCTGCTGACCGGGCTGGTGTACGACCGGCTCCGGCGCAAATACGATGCAGCCGCAGAAATCTACCGTATTTCGGGGCAGAACTGGAACCAGACCTTCTACACGCTGCTGTTCCGCTACATCGGCGACCTCTCCAATCAGGACACCTATACGGAGCTCGCCCGGCGTGCTACTTATACGATGGTGCTTCGGGAAAGACATTCGCTGCCTCGGATCGAAGCCCTGCTGTTCGGCACCTCGGGACTGCTCGACACCTTTCGGCCGGACGATTACATCCGTCGCCTGCGCGATGACTTCGCCTACTTCCGTGCACGATACGACATCGAACCGATAGACCCTTCGGCATGGAAAACGGCCAATATCCGACCGGGCAACCTTCCGCGGCTGCGCATCGCGCAACTGGCCTCGTTTCTCTCGCAGCATGATTTCGTTTTCGAGCAACTGCTGGCCTGCCGTACCCGCCAGGAGGTGAACCGCCTGTTCCGTACCGAAGCGTCGCCCTACTGGTCCGGAGCCAGACATACCCCGGAAGGACCGGAGGAGAACCCCAAGCGGGTCGGACAGCACAAAACGGATGTCTTCGGTATCAACGTGGTCAGCATCCTGCAATACGTTTACGGCTCCTACATCCAGAACGAAGAACTCCGCGACCGGGCTATCGCCCTGCTGGAATGTATTCCCGCCGAAGAGAACAAATACACGAGGCCGTGGATCGCAGCCGGAGTCAATCCCCGCAACGCATTCGACACGCAGGGGTTGATCCAGCTGTCGAGGGAATATTGCGCCGCACAACGTTGCGAATGTTGTCCCGTCGCGCGGCGGATCATCGATAAAATCACCCGATCGCAATAATCGGGAGGATACGCTTCCCACCGGCAGCCATTTGTTCCGCTTTTGCCGGCAGTCCTGATTTTTCAAAGGAAATCATTTGGGAAAAAGCCCGGCCTGCGGATAACGACGGTCGGATTTCAAAATCCGAAAAGTTGACGGCGGGGATAAAAAAACAACTGTCAAAAAAATCCGATTCGCAACGGTCCCGGGACCGGCGAATTACCGTAAAAATCATGCAGACGATCAACTGGAAAGGACACGGCGCCATGTTCGGCGCCAACGCTATTTGGGGGCTGATGTCCCCCGTCGCCAAATTCGTAATGCTCGGCGGTATCGTTACACCGCTGGCTGTCACCGACCTGCGGATCGTGGGCGCCATGATCCTGTTCTGGATCCTTTCATTCTTCCGAAAGTCCGAACACGTACCGCCGAAAGACCTGGCCAAACTCTTCGGTGCATCGCTGCTGGGCGTGGTCCTCAACCAGGGCAGCTTCATCCTGGGCGTGGGCATGACTTCGCCCGTAAACGCCTCGATCATCACCACGAGCATGCCGTTGTGGGCGATGATTCTCGCCGCAATTTTCCTCAAGGAACCGATCACCGCGAAAAAGGTACTCGGCATCGCCGCCGGAGCCTCGGGAGCCTTGCTGTTGGTCCTCGGCAGCGGAAATACGGACAGTGCCGGAGGGCACTCCGTCGCGGGCGACCTGCTGGTCCTGTTCGCGCAGTTGAGTTACGCACTCTACTTCGTGTTGTACAAGAATTTCGTCACCCGTTACTCGCTCACGACCATCATGAAATGGATGTTCACCTTCGCCACGCTCTGCATCCTGCCCTTCACCGGCCGCGACCTGCTTTCGACCGATTGGCAGGCCCTTTCCGCAGCAGCGATCGGCTCCCTGGCATTCATCGTCGTCGGCAGCACGTTTCTGAGTTACATGCTGATCATCGTCGGACAAAAAAACCTGCGTCCGACCGTCGCCGGCATGTACAACTACATCCAGCCGCTGGTCGCTACATTAGTGGCCGTATGTTGGGGTATGGAAACATTCGATCCGACCAAAATCTGCTCCGTATTGCTGATTTTCAGCGGTGTCTATCTGGTGACGACAAGCCGCAGCCGGGCCGATGCGGAGAAGTCCCGCTTACAGCCGGAAAGCCCCCGGAAACGACAGTAGAATCCCGCACGCCGCATACGCAGCGCCCCGGAAACGGCGAAGATCCCCGGAAATATCGGGCCTTCCGTCCGGAATATGCCGAGGAAGCCCTCCCGGACACCGATAGCGAATGAAAAATCCCCCTTATTCGAGGCAAATTCGTATTGTATTTTCCGAAATAATGAATATCTTTGACAGATTTAATTTCCACACGAAATAACAACATCGAAAATATGGACATAGCCGCCAGTTTAATCAAGCTTTTTTTCGGATCCAAAGCCGACAAAGATCGCAAAGAAGTAGAACCTTATCTCGTAAAAATCAAAGCCGTTTATCCGACGATCGAGGCGCTTTCGAACGACGAACTGCGTGCCCGCAGCAGTAACCTGAAAAAACAGATCGCCGACTTCATCGCTGCGGACGAAGCCCGTATCGTCGAGTTGAAAGCCCGTCTCGAGCTGCCTGACACGTCGCTTTCCGACAAGGAGAAAATCTCCAAGGAGATCGACGAAACGGTAAAACGCATCGACGAGAAGATCGAACAGAAACTCGACGAACTCCTGCCCGAAGCTTTCGCCATCATGAAGGATACGGCCCGCCGCTTCGCCCAGAACGAAACGGTCGAAGTCACGGCCAACGATTTCGACCGGGAGCTGGCCGCCACCAAGGACTTCGTCAAAATCGAGGGCGACAAGGCGATCTATGCGACGCACTGGCTCGCCGGCGGCAACGACGTCCGCTGGGATATGATCCATTACGATGTGCAGCTCTTCGGCGGCGTGGTGCTCCACAAAGGCAAGATCGCCGAGATGGCGACGGGCGAAGGCAAAACCCTGGTGGCTACCCTCCCCGTGTTCCTGAACGCACTCGCCGGCAAAGGCGTCCACATGGTGACCGTGAACGACTATCTGGCACGCCGCGACTCCGAATGGATGGGGCCGATGTACCAGTTCCACGGTCTGACGGTCGATTGCATCGACCGCCATCAGCCCAACTCGGACGCCCGACGCAAGGCTTACATGGCCGACATCACCTTCGGCACCAACAACGAATACGGCTTCGACTACCTGCGCGACAACATGGCTTCGTCGCCCAAGGACCTGGTGCAGCGCAAGCACCACTACGCCATCGTCGATGAGGTCGATTCCGTGCTAATCGACGACGCCCGCACCCCGCTGATCATTTCGGGTCCCGTCCCCAAAGGCGACGACCAGCTCTTCGAACAGTATCGCCCGGCCATCGAGCACCTCTACAACCTCCAGAAAAACCTGGTGACCAACCTGCTCGCGGAATCCCGCCAGCTGCTCGGCGAAGGCAAGAACGAAGAGGGCGGCATCAAGCTCTACCGCAGCCACAAAGGTCTTCCCAAGTACAAACCGCTGATCAAGTTCCTCTCCGAACAGGGTATCAAGGCCCAGATGCAAAAGACCGAAAATATCTACATGCAGGACAACAACCGCCGCATGCCGGAGATTACCGACGACCTCTACTTCGTCATCGACGAGAAGATGAACTCGGTGGAACTCACCGACAAAGGCCACGAAGCCCTGTCGAAATATTTCAACGAGGAGGGCTTCTTCGTCCTGCCCGACATCGGGGCCCGCATCGCCGAGATCGAGAAGGAGGAGATTACTCCGGAGGAAAAGGCCCAGAAGCGCGATGCCGTAATCAACGACTACGCCGTCAAAGCCGAGCGCGTGCATACGGTCATCCAGTTGCTGAAAGCATACGCGATGTTCGAGAAAGATGTCGAATACGTGGTGATGGACAACAAGGTGAAGATCGTCGATGAGCAGACGGGCCGTATTCTGGACGGCCGGCGCTATTCGGACGGGCTGCATCAGGCCATCGAAGCCAAGGAGCGCGTCAAGGTCGAAGCCGCGACGCAGACCTTCGCTACCATCACGCTGCAGAACTACTTCCGCATGTACCACAAGCTGGCCGGTATGACCGGTACGGCCGAAACGGAGGCGAGCGAATTCTGGAGCATCTACAAACTCGACGTTGTCGTCATCCCGACCAACCGGCCGGTCATCCGCGAGGACAGGGACGACAAGATATACAAGACCAAGCGAGAGAAGTACAATGCCGTGGTCGAGGAAATCGTCTCCCTCGTGGCCGAGGGCAGGCCGGTACTCGTGGGTACCACTTCGGTGGAGGTCTCCGAACTCCTGAGCCGCGTGCTCAAGCTCCGCGGCATCAAACACAACGTACTCAACGCCAAGCACCACCAGCAGGAGGCACAGGTGGTGGCCGAAGCGGGTCGGGCAGGGCAGGTGACGATAGCCACCAACATGGCGGGCCGCGGTACGGACATCAAGCTGACGCCGGAAGTGAAGGAGGCGGGCGGTCTGGCCATCGTGGGTACCGAGCGTCACGAGTCGCGCCGTGTGGACCGTCAGTTGCGCGGCCGTGCGGGCCGTCAGGGCGACCCCGGTTCGTCGCAGTTCTTCGTATCGCTGGAGGATGACCTCATGCGTCTGTTCGGTTCGGAGCGTATCGCCTCCATGATGGACCGTATGGGACTGAAGGACGGCGAAGAGATACAGGCGGGTATGATGACCAAGGCTATCGAGCGTGCTCAGAAGAAGGTCGAGGAGAACAACTTCGGTATCCGCAAACGTTTGCTCGAATACGACGACGTGATGAATTCGCAGCGTACGGTAATCTACTCCCGCCGCCGCAACGCGCTGGCCGGCGAGCGGATAGACATCGACCGCAACAACATCGTGCTCGACTTTGCCGAAACGTTCGTGGAGAACTTCGGCGAGGCGGGTTTCGAGGATTTCAGTTTCGAACTGATACGTCAGGTAGCCGTACAGCCGTCGTTCGACGAACAGACCTTCGCCAATGCCAAGAAGGAGGAGCTCGTGGAACTGATTGCGGCCGATATCAACGACGCCTACGAGCGCCGGGCGCAGTCTGTGGCCGCTACCGCGATGCCCGTTCTCAGGCAGGTGTATGAGAAGCAGGGCGACCAGGTGGAGAACATTTATATCCCCATCACCAACGGCAAGCTGGTCTATAACGTTCCCGTGAATTTGCGTAAGGCGATTGAAAGCGACGGGGCGGAGATTTACAAGATGTTCACCAAAATCGTCATGCTTACTACCATCGACGACAACTGGCGTGACCACCTGCGGCAGATGGACGACCTGCGCCAGAGTGTGCAAAATGCCTCCTACGAACAGAAAGACCCGCTGTTGATATATAAACTCGAATCCTATAACCTCTTCAGCGCCATGCTCGAAAAGAGCAACCGCGACGAACTGTCGATACTGAACAAAGGGTATATCCCGATGCGCGAACAGACCGAACAGAGCGTAAGGCAGCCGAGCAGGCCGCAGCAGCAACAGAACCGTCCCAAGGTGGATATGTCCAAGTTGCAGGCTTCCCGTATGCAGGCCGCGGCCGCGGCAGGGCAGGGCGACAAGGGGGCTCCCTCGCCCGTGCATGTAGAGAAGAAGGTGGGGCGTAACGAACCCTGTCCCTGCGGCAGCGGCAAGAAGTACAAGAACTGCCACGGAGCATCCTGATGCTCCGGTATTTCGGGGTGCTTCCAGCCGGCCGCAGGGCAGGCGAACGAAACCGGATAAACTGCCGCGGGTGCTGCGATGCCCTGCGGCAGTCTTTTATATTTCGACTGCCTGCGGAATGTACTGCGCAGGCGAGCGGGTCGGAAAGGGTTGGTTTTTCCCTTCCGGTTGTCTGTATCCTTCTTTTATGCTTTGCGAAAGGCGGTTTTTGCGTTGCGGATAAATGGAGGAAGTCCGTTCGGTTTGGCTGTTATGCAGCTATGCAGGGAGCATATCGGAGACGGGTGCCGGTTGTCCGTGCGGGGATGTGTGGCGGAGGCGTAGAGGCAGGGCCGGGTTTTTCTCCGGTTGTTCCGGTTGCTTATGCGGAGTGTATTGTGGGGAAGGTCGGAGAAAGCGTTCCGATGCGGAAAGCGGTGACTGCCGTGCGGCGGAAAATGTGTCCGCAACGGGGTGCAGGGAGGAGGTTGGAATGCTTTTTGGTACGGTGGCGGTAGGCTTGCATCCCGCTTCCGAAAGGGAAAAAGCGTTTTCGGTGTTCATGCGGCGATGCGGCCGGGGACCGAAGCGGGGTTGAGCAGTCGGATGTTGGCTTATATATATTGTCGTGATATGAGAAGGAGTTTGTTGTTTTTTGCGGTCGTTGCGTTCGCACTCTTGTTCCCGCCGGCGGTGCGGGCCGATAACGATACGCTGCCTGTGCCGGCGTTTCCGTTGGACGAGGCGGGACGGATAGAGATAGCCGGTGCCGGAGGCAGTGCACTGACGCGTCAGGAGATGGTCTCCCGTACGAAGGAGTGGATATACGATAATTTCGAGGAGGCGACCATCGACGAGGATGCCTCGTCAGGGAGTCTCCGTGTATCGGGGAGTTTTCTGATTGCCGAAGAGGAGCAGGAGAACCTGAATACCGTGATGGAACTCATGGCTTATGCGGTGACCGTAGTCTGCGATGATTACCGTTATGCGTACAGCATCGACGATGTGGGAGCCTATGTGGTGACGCTTGTTCCCTTCGCGGAGGAGGAGACCTCCGGTACGGAGTATGAGATAGTGGACAGCGTCTATATATCGCTGCCGGGCGATTACGTCGTTTTGATGGACGATGCCTACCGGGAGCGAGCCCGGCTACGCGGCGAGCTGGAGAAGATGCTGGCCGAAGATGTCTCCGAATACGGCAGGAGTCGGCTGCGCCGGTACGAACAGGAGCTTCAGCAGACGGCCGATTGGTTTACCGCTACCGATGATTATTATCGGTTGGTGAAAGAGAACTACATGGCCTGTTACGACCACCTGACCGGTCTGGCAGAGACGCTCCGTGCGGCTTTGGGCGCGGAGGAGTAAGGGGCCGTTGCCAATCGGGCTGAAAGACTGCCTCGGAGAGTGTCCGGAAGAAACGGTCTGCGACGATGGCGTGCTTGCATCTCTTCAACCGAGTGCCTGGGCGAGAGGCGCTGCTATGGCTGTAGCGGGTCGGAAAAGCGCACAGAGTGGCGGAGATTCTGGCCAGTGGTTCGGGTAGGGCGGAGAGTACAAGGCAACAGGCGATGCCGGGTCGCCGTCATCGCCTATTGCCTTGGTGGGGTG
>OGHU01001967.1_pt1 | contig 11182 bp, 18 predicted proteins | sample 1571521 | NCBI WGS metagenome assembly OGHU01 (sample SAMEA2581963, study PRJEB24529) | metagenome | biome: Human gut stool | place: China | collected 2011 | reverse complement strand
TGGGCCCGTCGCTCGCGAGCTGCGTGAGAAGGACTTCCTCAAGATCCTCTCCCTGGCTCCGGAAGTTGTCTAAGGAGGGCTTGAAGAATGGCTATGAATGTGAAGAAGGGCGATACCGTTATCGTCCTGTCCGGTAAGGACAAGGGCAAGCAGGGCAAGGTGCTCGGCACCGTCCCCAGCGAAGCCAAGGTCGTCGTGGAGGGCATCAACATGGTGACCTGCCACGTCAAGCCCCGCAAGCAGGGCGAGACCGGCGGCATTGTGCAGCGTGAGGCTGCCATGTACGCTTCCAAGGTGCAGGTCGTGTGCCCCAAGTGCAACAAGGGCACCCGCATCGCGCACAAGATCGAAAATGGCAAGAAGACCCGCGTGTGCAAGCACTGCGGCGCCGAGCTTTAAGAAAGGAGAGTAGTTCACAATGGCAAGACTGAAAGAACAGTATAAGGCAGAAGTGGCACCCGCTCTCTACAAGAAGTTCGGTTATAAGTCCACCATGCAGATCCCCAAGATCGACAAGGTCGTCGTGAACGTCGGCTGCGGCGAGGCCAAGGAGAATGCCAAGGTCCTCGAAGCGGTCGTGCGCGACCTGACCACCATCACCGGCCAGAAGGCCGTCGTCACCAAGGCGAAGAAGTCCATCGCAAACTTCAAGCTGCGTGAGGATATGCCCATCGGCGCGAAGGTCACCCTCCGCGGCGACAAGATGTGGGAATTCCTCGATCGTCTGTTCAACGTTGCGCTTCCCCGTGTCCGCGACTTCCGCGGCATCAGCGCCAACGCCTTCGACGGCCGCGGCAACTATGCCCTGGGCATCAAGGAGCAGCTGATCTTCCCCGAGATCGAGTACGACAAGATCGACAAGATCCGCGGCATGGACATCGTGATCTGCACCACCGCTCAGACCGATGAAGAAGCACGCGAGCTGCTGACCCTGGTCGGCGCTCCCTTTGAACGCTGATTAGGAGGAGAAACACCATGGCAAAGAAGTCTATGATCCTGAAGCAGCAGGCTCCCGCGAAGTTCTCCACCCGTAAGTACAACCGCTGCAAGCTGTGCGGCCGTCCCCACGCCTATCTGCGTGACTACGGCGTCTGCCGTGTCTGCTTCCGCACGCTGGCTTACAAGGGCGAGATCCCCGGCGTCCGCAAGGCTTCCTGGTAAAATTTTTCCGTTATACTTCGTTGAAGCTCCTTGGCGTACACAAAGTACGCCGGCGTCGCTTCGCCTCGTCTAACGAAAAAATCTCAAGAAGGACCTGCTGTTGAAGTTTTTCAACAGCCCGACACCTCGGAGCTTGAGCCTCCGAAACAAACTCATAACCACGAACGTTGCGATATGGACGTTCTGGCGATAAAGGATCGCGAAAGGTCAGTGTCAATTACGCGTGTTCACACGCGTGTGGGCACGTTCCAAATTGGCACTGATACCTCGTGACCTAAACGGTCCATGACCGTAACTCTAAATCAGGAGGATTTACACTATGCATATCACTGACCCCATTGCGGATATGCTCACCCGCATCCGCAACGCAAACAGTGCCCGTCATGACACTGTGGATGTCCCCGCTTCCAACATGAAGAAGAGCATCGCTCAGATTCTGCTGGACGAGGGCTACATCAAGAGCTATCAGATCGTTGACGATGGTACCCAGGGCACGATCCACATCACCCTGAAGTACAATGGCAAGGACAAGGTCATCACCGGCCTTCGCCGTGTCAGCAAGCCCGGTCTCCGCGTTTACGTCGGCGCAGATGAACTGCCCCGCGTGCTCCGTGGCCTGGGTATTGCCATCGTCTCCACCTCCAAGGGCGTTATGACCGACAAGGCTGCTCGCGCGGCTCACATCGGCGGCGAAGTCCTTGCGTTCGTGTGGTAAGGAGGGTATAAAACAATGAGTAGAATTGGTAAAATGCCCGTTGCCATTCCCGCGGGTGTCGAAGTCACCGTCGCGGACGGCAACCTTGTCACCGTCAAGGGCCCCAAGGGTACCCTGACCCAGCAGCTCCAGCCGAGCATGACCATCAAGCAGGAAGGCGCTGAGCTTCTCGTTTCCCGTCCCGACGACGGCAAGGAGAACCGCGCTCTGCACGGCCTGACCCGCGCTCTGCTGCACAACATGGTCGTCGGCGTCACCGATGGCTACAAGAAGACGCTCGAAGTCAACGGCGTTGGCTATCGTGCCGCCAAGGAGGGCAACAAGCTCGTCCTGAACATCGGCTACTCCCACACAGTGGAAGTCCCCGAGATCGACGGCATCACCATCGAGGTCCCCCAGCCCAACCAGATCGTCGTTTCTGGCTGCGACAAGCAGAAGGTCGGTCAGTTTGCCGCTGAGATCCGCGAAAAGCGTCCTCCCGAGCCGTACAAGGGCAAGGGCATCAAGTATGCTGACGAAGTCATTCGCCGCAAGGTCGGTAAGACCGGCGCTAAGAAGTAAGGAGGTGTGCCGATATGATTAAAAGACCCGATACCAAAGCACAGCGCATCAAGCGTCATAAGCGCGTTCGCGCCAAAGTCTCCGGCACTCCCGAGAGACCCCGCCTGAACGTTTTCCGTTCTGAAAAGAACATCTACGCCCAGATCATCGACGATGTTGCCGGCAACACGCTGGTCGCCGCTTCCTCCCTGGACAAGGCGATCGAGGGCAACGGCAGCAACAAGGCTGCCGCCCGTGCAGTCGGTAAGCTCATCGCCGAGCGCGCCAAGGCCAAGGGCATCGACACGGTTGTCTTCGACCGCGGCGGTTACCTGTATCACGGCCGCGTTGCAGAGCTGGCTGAAGGCGCCCGCGAGGGCGGCCTGGAATTCTAAGGGAGGAGGAAAATACAATGCCTAGATTTGAACGCGAACAGAGCGAATACATGGAAAAGCTCGTTTTCCTCAACCGTGTTTCCAAGACCGTGAAGGGCGGCCGCGTGGCCAAGTTCTCTGCTCTGATGGTCGTTGGCGACGGCAAGGGCAAGGTCGGTTACGGCCTTGGCAAGGCCGCTGAAGTCCCCGAGGCGATCCGCAAGGGCCTCGAGGCTGCCAAGAAGAACATGATCACCGTTACCCTTGATGGTACCACCATTCCTCACGAGACGATCGGCGAGTTCGGCGCCGGCCGCGTGCTGATGAAGCCCGCTGCCCCCGGTACCGGCGTGATCGCCGGCGGCGCTGTCCGTGCCGTCGTTGAGGCTGCCGGCATCAAGGATATTCGTACTAAGTGCCTGCGCTCCAACAACCCCAACAACGTTGTTGGCGCTGCGATCGAAGGCCTGAAGTCCATGCGCAGCGCGGAGCAGGTCGCCAAGATCCGCGGCAAGAGCGTGGACGAGATCATCGGTTAAGGAGGCAGAGCATCATGGCTAATTTAAAAGTTGAGCTCGTCAAGAGCTTGAACGGCAGACACGAAAAGCACATTGCTACTGCCAATTCCATGGGTCTGCGCAAGATCGGCGATACGAGCGTGCAGCCCGACAACGACCAGACGCGTGGCAAGATCGCCAAGATCGGCTATCTGCTGCAGGTCACTGAAGAGAAATAAGGAGGAACAGATATGGAACTGTATAATCTGTCTCCCGCCGCTGGTTCCACCAAGGAAGCGTTCCGCAAGGGTCGCGGCCACGGCAGCGGCAACGGCAAGACCGGCGGCCGCGGTCACAAGGGCCAGAAGGCCCGCAGCGGCGGCGGTGTCCGCGTCGGTTTCGAAGGCGGCCAGATGCCTCTGGCGCGCCGTACCCCGAAGCGCGGCTTCAACAACATTTTTGCAAAGCCCTATGAGATCATCAACCTGAGTGCGCTCGACAAGTTCGAGGACGGCGAGACCGTTACCGCAGAGGCTCTGCTTGCTAAGGGTATCCTGAGCAAGTGCGCGTATGGTTACAAGGTGCTCGGTAACGGCTCTGTTACCAAGAAGGTCACTGTTCAGGCCGCTGCGTTTTCCCAGTCTGCTAAGGAAGCTATTGAAGCAGCTGGCGGAAAGGCAGAGGTGGTCTAAGTGATTCAGACGATCCGTAAGGCCTGGGGCGTTCCCGAACTGCGCAAGAAGATCGTGTTCACGCTGCTGATCCTTCTGATCTTCCGCATCGGTAACGCGATCCCCGTCCCCTATATCAACACGACGCTGCTCGGCAACTATCTCGACAGCATGAGCGGCACCGTGCTTGGCCTCTACAACGTCATGTCCGGCGGCGCGTTCGCAGAAGCGACGGTCTTCGCGCTGGGCGTCCAGCCCTACATCAACAGCTCGATCATCATCCAGCTGTTGACGATCGCGATCCCCGCGCTCGAGCGTCTCGCCCGCGACGGCGGCGAGGCCGGCAAGAAGAAGATCGCCTCCATCACCCGCTACGCGACCGTGGCGATCGCCCTGCTTCAGGGCTTTGGCTACTACATGATCTGCAAGAACTACAACATCCTCGAGCAGCAGGGCATCTGGCCGGCGCTCGTGATCATCGTTTCGTTTGTTGCCGGTTCTTCGTTCGTGATGTGGCTGGGCGAGCAGGTCAATGAGTTCGGTGTCGGCAACGGTATCTCCATCATCCTGTTTGCAGGTATCCTGTCCCGCGTGCCCAACATGGTCACGATGGGTGCGAGCTACATCCGCACCAAGGGCTCCATCGGCTACCTGTGGATCGCGCTGCTGATCGTCGGCATGCTTGCGATGGTCGTTCTGATCGGCCATGTCAACGAGGCCGAGCGCCGCATCCCCGTCCAGTACGCCAAGCGTCAGGTCGGCCGCAAGATGTACGGCGGCCAGGCATCCACCCTTCCCATGAAGGTGAACATGTCCGGCGTTCTGCCCATCATCTTCGCGCAGACCATCGCGTCCCTGCCCGCCACCATCTGGGCTTTCATCGGCATTCCCGAGGAGGGCACCGTTGGCCGCAGCATCTACAACGCGATCGACACCAAGTCTGTGCTGTATCTGATCGTCTACTTCCTGATGATCATCGGCTTCAGCTATTTCTACGCTACCATTCAGTTTAACCCCGTTGAGATCTCCAACAACCTCAAGCGCAACGGCGGCTTCATCCCCGGCTTCCGTCCGGGCAAGCCCACGTCTGACTTCATTGCCAAGGTTCTCAACAAGGTCACCCTTTTCGGCGCCATCTACCTCGGCATCGTGGCCATCTGCCCGCTGATCGCCGGCAAACTGCTGGGCAACTCCGGCCTCGCCATCGGCGGTACCTCGGTCATCATCGTTGTCGGTGTTGCACTTGAGACGGTCCGCGCGCTGGAGTCTCAGATGATGATGCGCCAGTACAAGGGCTTCCTCGAGTAAGAGAGGCGTTTCTATGAAACTGATTTTATTGGGCGCTCCGGGCGCTGGCAAAGGCACGCAGGCCGCTGTCATCTCCCGCGAGTTAGGAATCCCCGCGATTTCCACCGGTAACATTCTGCGCGCGGCCATCAAAAACGGCACGCCGACGGGAATGAAGGCCAAGACCTATATGGACGAAGGCCACCTGGTACCCGATGAGGTCATCATCGGCATCATTAAAGAGCGGCTCGCCGAGCCCGATTGTGCGAAAGGCTTCATCTTAGACGGTGTGCCCCGCACGATCGCGCAGGCGGAAGCTCTTGAGGCAGCCGGTATCAAGTTCGATCATGTCGTCTCCCTGGAGATCGCTGACGCGACCATCATGGAGCGCATGAGCGGACGCAGGGTTTGCAGCAAGTGCGGCGCAAGCTACCACATCGTGGCAGTGCCGCCCAAAGCCGAGGGCGTCTGCGATGTCTGCGGCGGCGAGCTGGTCACCCGCAAGGATGATAAGCCCGAGACGGTGAAAAACCGCCTTGCGGTCTATCATAGAGAAACAGAACCGCTCAAGGACTTCTACCGCGAGCGTGGGGTTCTGTATCCGGTGGAGGACATGGGGCCGGTGGAGGCCACCTCCAAGGCGATCCTCGCAATACTGAGACAGGATGGTTAAGATATGATCATTGTGAAATCAGAGCGCGAGATCGAATTGATGCGCCGAGCGGGAAAAATTACCGCGGCTGCCCGTGCGTTAGCAGGGGAAATGGTAAAGCCCGGCGTAACAACCCGAGAAATTGACAAAGCAGTGTTCCATTTCATTCGTTCGCAGGGCGCCGAGCCGTCGTTCTTAAACTACAACGGCTATCCCGCCAGCGTGTGCGTGTCCGTCAATGACGAGATCATCCACGGCATCCCGGGTCCCCGGGTGCTCAAGGAGGGCGATATCGTCAGTGTGGACGTGGGCGCATACATCGGCGGCTTCCACGGCGACTGCGCAGCCACTTACCCCTGCGGAAAAATTTCCGAAGAGGCACAGCGGTTGATCGACGTGACTCGTCAGAGCTTTTTTGAAGGATTTGCGCAGGCCCGCGAGGGCAACCGCATCTCCGACATCTCCCACGCCGTGCAGGCGTATGTGGAGGCGAACGGCTTCTCCGTCGTGCGCGAGTATGTCGGCCATGGCGTCGGCAGAAACATGCACGAAGCGCCCGAGATCCCCAACTACGGGGCTCCGGGCCACGGGCCGAAGCTGCTGCGCGGCATGACGATCGCCGTCGAACCGATGGTGAACGTGGGCACCGCAGCCATCCGCCAGATGAGCGATGGCTGGACCGTCAAGACCCGTGACGGCAAATACGCGGCGCACTACGAGAACACGATCCTCATCACCGCCGGCGAGCCCGAAATTCTGACGGCTCCGGCACCGTAAGAGGACGCCATGGACATTGCGAATCTTGTTCAGGCAACTGCCGGCAGAGAGCAGGGCAAATACTTCTTCGTGCTGGAAACAGACGGGGAGTACCTGCTGCTGGCCGACGGCAAGAGCCGCAGGATCGAAGCGCCGAAGCGGAAAAAGCAAAAGCATGTTCGCTTCATCGCAGAGAGCGCGGCGCCTGTCGCCGAGAAGATCAGAAGCAAGGAAAAAATCACAAACAGTGAGCTTCGTAAAGCCATCGCCGCATACAGCGGCAAGGAAAATCCGGACCAGGAGGGATAACACTTGGCAAAATCCGACATGATTGAAGTGGAAGGCGTTGTCGTTGAGGCCATGCCCAACACCACATTCCAAGTAGACATTGGAAATGGACACACGATCTTAGCGCATATTTCCGGAAAGCTCAGAATGAATTTCATCAGGATTCTGCCCGGCGACAAGGTGACAGTGGAGATGTCCCCTTACGATCTGACCCGCGGCCGGATTACCTGGCGTAGTAAGTAGGAGGTTTATTGACATGAAAGTAAGACCGTCCGTGAAGCCCATGTGCGAAAAGTGCAAGATCATTCGTCGTAAAGGCCGTGTCATGGTCATTTGCGAGAATCCGAAGCACAAGCAGCGCCAGGGCTAAGACTTAATTGGAGGTTAAAAAGTATGGCACGTATTGCCGGTATTGACCTGCCCAAGGATAAGCGAATCGAAATCGGTTTGACTTATATCTATGGTATTGGCAGAAAGAGTGCTCAGGAGATCCTGGCACAGACAGGCGTGAACCCCGACACCCGCGTGAAGGATCTGACCGAGGCCGACGAGGCGAAGCTTCGTGAAGCCATCGACCACAGCTACATCGTGGAAGGCGACCTTCGCCGTCAGACCGCACTCGACATCAAGCGTCTGAGCGAGATCGGCTGCTATCGCGGCACCCGTCATCGCCGCGGCCTGCCCGTTCGCGGTCAGCGCAGCAAGACCAACGCTCGTACCCGCAAGGGCCCCAAGAAGACCATTGCGAACAAGAAGAAGTAAGGAGGGAGAATAGAATATGGCAGCAAACAATGCTAAAACCGGTAAGAAGGTTATCCGCCGTCGCCGCGAAAAGAAGAACGTCGAACGTGGTCAGGTTCATATTCGTTCCTCCTTCAACAACACCATGGTCACGGTGACCGATACGCAGGGCAACGCCCTTTCCTGGGCTTCCTCCGGCGGCCTCGGCTTCCGCGGCAGCAAGAAGTCCACTCCGTTCGCCGCTCAGAGCGCCGCTGAAACGGCTGCTACCGCTGCGATGGAGCATGGTCTCAAGACGGTCGAGGTCTTTGTTAAGGGCCCCGGCCAGGGTCGTGAAGCTGCGATCCGCGCCCTGCAGGCTGTCGGCCTGGAGGTCACGATGATCAAGGACGTCACGCCCATCCCGCACAACGGCTGCCGTCCCCCGAAGCGCCGTCGCGTCTAATCGAAAGAGGAGGTAAAAAGCACTATGGCAAAGAATATGCAGCCGATCGCCAAGCGCTGCAAGGCTTTGGGCATTTCTCCTGCTGTGATGGGCTATGCGAAGAAGACCACGAATCGCAACCCCGGCAGCCAGATGAAGAGAAAAAAGAGCGAGTATGGCATCCAGCTTGCTGAGAAGCAGAAGGTCAAGTTCATCTATGGTATCCTGGAAAAGCAGTTCCATGATTACTATGAGAAGGCCGCTGCGGCTCCCGGCAAGACCGGTGACAACCTGCTCATCACGGTCGAGCGCCGTCTGGATAACGTTGTTTACCGCATGGGCTTTGCGATGACCCGCCGTCAGGCCCGTCAGCTCGTCAGCCATGCTCACTTCACCGTCAACGGCAAGAAGGTCAACATTCCTTCCTACCTCGTCAAGGCCGGCGATGTGATCGAGGTCGCGGAGAGCAGCCGCTCTTCCGAGGTCTTCAAGCGCCTGATGGGTCAGGACGCTCCCGTGTTCCTGGTCCCCACCTGGATGGAGCGCGATAAGAACAGCCTCAAGGGCACCGTGGTTCGCCTTCCCGCCCGCGAAGAAATTGATGTTCCCGTTGAGGAGCACCTCATCGTTGAGTTGTACTCCAAGTAATCGGCGGCGAGCCCTCAACAGACACACGCAGAATTTTGGTGTGGACTTTGAGACCACAGAATGGAAATGGAGGGTAACTGCATGATTGAAATTGAAAAGCCCAAGATCGAGTGCGTGGAAGACCCCGCGAACGGCACCTACGGCAAGTTCACCGTAGAGCCTCTTGAGCGCGGCTACGGTATCACGCTCGGCAATGCGCTGCGCCGCATTATGCTCTCGTCCCTGCCCGGCACCGCGGCGACCTCTATCAAGATCGCCGGCGTGCAGCACGAGTTCTCCACCATCCCCGGCGTCAAGGAGGATGTGACCGAGATCGTGCTGAACGTCAAGAGCCTCATTACCCGTCTGCACAATACCGACGGCATCAAGACCGTCTATATTGAGGCTGTGGGCCCGTGCGAGGTCAAGGCCGGCGACATCAAGGGCGACAGCGAGGTCGAGGTCCTCAACCCCGACCTGCACATCGCAACGCTGGACGCCGGTGCGACGCTCAACATGGAGCTGACGCTTTCTCACGGCCGCGGCTATGTGTCCGCCGACCGCAACAAGACAGCGCAGACGGCTATCGGCGTTATTCCCGTTGACTCGATCTACACGCCCGTGTACAAGGTCAACTACACCGTGGAAAACACCCGCGTGGGCAACATGACCGACTTCGACAAGCTGACGCTTGAGGTCTGGACCGATGGCACCATCAGTCCGCGTGACGCCGTTTCTCTCGGCGCTAAGATCCTCTGCGATCACTTCTCGCTCTTCACCGACCTTTCCGACGCGATGGGCAGCAAGTCCACCGTCGTGGAGAAGGCCGAGGCGCAGCGCGACAAGGTGCTCGAGCTGACGATCGAGGAGCTCGATCTCAGCGTGCGCAGCTTCAACTGCCTCAAGCGTGCCAATATCAACACGGTCGAGGATCTGATTTCCAAGACCGAGGACGATATGATGAAGGTGAGAAACCTCGGCCGCAAGAGTCTCGAAGAGGTCATCAACAAGCTGGCCATGATGGGCCTGTCCCTGGCCAGCGAAGACAACAACTAATGACCGGTACCCTACGCCCACGCGTAGAACGACGGCCGACAACTTATCCTTACAAGGAGGAAAACCACTATGCCCGGAACTCGTAAGCTCGGTAAGACTACCGATCAGCGTATGGCGATGCTCCGTCAGCAGGTCACCGATTTCCTGGACAATGGCCGGATGGAGACCACCGTCACCCGCGCCAAGGAGATCAAGCCCCTGGCTGAAAAGATGATTACCCTGGGCAAGAAGGGTGATCTGGCTGCCTATCGTCAGGCACTGAGCTTCATTACCAGAGAGACCGTCGCTCACAAGCTGTTCAAGGAGATCGCTCCTGAATATGCCCAGCGCAACGGCGGCTATACCCGCATCATCCGCACCGGCATCCGCCGCGGCGATGCTGCTGAGACCGCTATCATCGAGCTCGTCTGATTCAGACCCGCTCACGGCGTAAGCACTGATAAAAGCCCCATTGTCATGGAACTCGAGACCATGACAATGGGGCTTTTTATGGGTTAATTAAATAGCTGTAACGCCATTTTATGTAGAACAAGCCCCCGGAAAAGCTTCCGGGGGCTTATTCAGAAAAAAGAAGAAAAAGAAGAAAAAAGAGAAAAGCAAAAATAAGAACTGGACTTACCGCACGCCAAAGAGGAGATCTCCGTAGGTGGGGAAGGGCCAATATTTGTCGGCAGTGATGGACTCTGCCTCGTCGCAGACCACTCGCAGCTCTGCCATTTTTTGCAGGACCACATCCCGGATCACATAGGCTGCGTCCGTTACATCGGGGATTGCTTTCAACCGGATCAGGGTGGTATCCAGAGAGGAAGCGGCGTCACTGATCTCGTCCGCCAGCTTGGAGAGTTTGGAGATCAGATCCTTTTCATATTTACAGGCCAGCCCGGGAACCGCCGCAGTTTTGGCGGCCACAGTGCCAGACAGATTGCCCAGATAGGCCTCCACAGCAGGCAGAATTTCCTTTCGGGCCATATCTACCATGGTAAGCCCCTCGATATTGACGGTCTTGCAGTAGTTTTCCAGACAGATCTCATACCGGGAACGGATCTCCGCTTCGGAAAAGATCTTCAGAGATGTGAGCATTTCCACGTTTTTCTTTTCCAGCACGGTGGCCAGAGCATCCGGTGTGGTGCGGAGATTCAGCAGCCCCCGTTTTTCTGTGGCCTCCTTGATCCAGGCGTCATCATAGCCGTTGCCGTTGAAAATGATCCGCTTGTGGGCCTTGATGGTCTCCTTGATCAGGTCATGGAGCGCGGACTCAAAATCAGACACACCCTCCAGCCGGTCGGCAAATTCCTTCAGCGTTTCCGCCATGGCTGCGTTGAGCATGATATTAGCACAGGCGATAGAATCAGAGGAGCCCACCATGCGGAACTCAAACTTGTTGCCTGTGAAG
>OGHU01001963.1_pt1 | contig 11194 bp, 10 predicted proteins | sample 1571521 | NCBI WGS metagenome assembly OGHU01 (sample SAMEA2581963, study PRJEB24529) | metagenome | biome: Human gut stool | place: China | collected 2011 | reverse complement strand
GATAATAGTGTCTTAAAGTCACATTTCTTTAACGAAAGAAACATGAAAGAAAAAGGGCGGAACGGTTGACGCTTTTTGAATTGGGTTATATAATATCTTGGTAGGAAAAGCGAAAAATATATTAAGGAGAATATCCTTAAACCGTCGGGAATGATGAACACAGGCTTTGAGAAAACAGATAAACTTGCAGTCGGATATCAGGATATATACGATAACGCGTGGACTTTATATCCCGGTGTAGGATATTCTGCAACCGGTTTAATATCCAATGTTCCCGATTTACTCAAATGGGTTGACGCTCTTTGTACAAACAAGCTCATTTCGGAAAAATCTTTTAAAGAAATGACAACACCGTACAAGGGCAATTACGGCTACGGTGTTGTTGTATCAGAAGAAAGTAATGCGGTTTCTCACACAGGAAAAATCGACAAATATAATGCCGCTCTTGTTTTTACCAAAGACGAAAATCAAATTTATATAGCACTTTCAAACTATTCAAACAGCAGTCCGATTAATCTGTTTAATAACATTCAGAAAACACTTGCCCCGTTTTACGGTTAATTTTCGGCTGTTAATCACCAAAAATCAAAACCTCCATAAAATGTATTGTTACAGTGCATTAATTGAACTGTCAATACTTTTACGGAGGTTATTTTTATGTCAGATCGTCCCTTCTTTTTCTCGGTAAATGCCTGAACCAAAGGCGGCGAGCAAACTAACGGTTGTGAACCTGTTTGTATCAATGTTTCACGAATCTATGACAGTTGCGGAGCAAAGGATTGCCTTTCGAATCTTCCTGTTATGTTTACCGAAGCAAACCAGAAAATTATTGATGGGGCTTGTTCCGTAAAGATAAGTAATGTGCGCATAATTACATCTACGGTAGAGGTTGAGCCTGTTGCGTTCCATCGTGGCTTTTATTCGGTTGATATGATGTACTATTTTGCCGTCACCGTTGAAGCCTATACAGCCGCAGGTGCGATTCCCGAAACTGTCACAGGTCTTGCAATGTACGGCAAAAGAGTTGTGCTTTACGGCGGTGAAGGCTGCGTAAAGTCATTCTCCAGTGACAAAGATGTTGTTTGCGATACATCAGATTCGGATTGTCCGTGCAAATATCCCTATTGCCTGCCGAGAGCAACGGTTCAAATTTCAAATCCAATGGCATTGTCTGCAAATCTACAGGATTACAATAATGCGAATCCGATAACTGTTTGCAGAACATTTCCGAATTGTGTTATTGATTACCTTGACGGAGAACCTGCACAGCCTGAAACACAGCGAGTGCTTGTTACAATCGGTATTTTTACGATTACAAGGCTTGAAAGAGATGTACAGATTATGATTCCGTCCTATGATTTTTGTGTTCCACGCAAGGAATGTCCGTCAGCGCCCGATGATCCGTGCGAAGTTTTCAGTAAAATTGATTTTCCAACAGACTCATTCTTCCCGCCGAACGCAATACACCGTGGCGACCGTGACTCTTCTCATACATCTTCTTTTAAATGCGGTTGTGAAAACTGATTATACAGAAAAACGGGGCTGATTTCAGTCCCGTTTTGTTATGCTATTTTGAAATTGTTTCATAAAGTAATTTTATTCCGCTTTCAATTTTTACATCTTTTATTCCCGAAAAGCTTAACACAATCATATTTTCAGCTTTGTTGAACTGCATAGTTTTAATTAATGCGTCGTCAATTTTTTTTATAACAGAATCGTCAATCGTTTTATCCTTAAAAATCAGCGAAACATAAAGCGAAGTTTCGTTAAACACAATTTTAACGGAGGTTCCGAAATATTTCTTTATGTTTGAAAGCATAAGGTTGCTTTTTTCAAGATAAATTCTTCTTGCTTTTCTCAGATGAACATCAAGCTTACCGTTATTAATATACTTTGCAAGGGCAATTTGTTCTGTTTTTGATGCTGTCTGATTTGTGTATTTTTTAATTTTGTTGTATTCATCGGTGAGTTTTTGCGGAAGAACCATATAACTGATTCTGACAGAGGGAAGAAGTATCTTTGAAAAAGAGCCGAGATAAACCGTGTTTTCGGTATCATAATTCTGTACGCACGGCATTGGGTGCGTACTGTATCGAAGTTCACCGTTGTAATCGTCCTCAATAATCAAAACATTATTTTCTTTTGCCCATTTGATTATCTCAAGTCTGCGTGTAACAGGCATTGTAATGTTGCTGTTTACGGTAAAATTAGGATTTATAAGAATTATATCGGGCTTGATTTCTTCAAGTGAATCAATACAGGCTCCGTATTTATCACATCTGAAATATTTGATGTCATAACCGTGACTGTTGAACACATATTCGCTTTGAATGTAGCTGTAATCCGCAAGTGCGATTTTCTTATTATTGCCGAGAAGTGAACAGAGTATGTGCAAAAGCGTCTGAGTACCTGCTCCGACGATAATATTTTCGTATGAGGTGTTTACACTCCGTGTGCCAAGGCTGTATTTTTGCAGAGCATTTCTCAGAATTTCTTCACCCTGTTCCTCACCGTAGGAAGTGAGCAGATAGTTTTGATTTAAAACCTCTTTAACATATTTTTTCCATTCGTTTATGTCGATTATACCGTCATCAATGCTTTTACTGCTGAAATCATATTCATAGTATCTTTTTGTTTTGTTGGTATTTGAAGACATTTTATCGCTTTTTGATGGTGTACCGCTGAACTGTGCCTCAACATAATATCCGCTTCTGGGTCTGTTTGATATATATCCCTCTGCACACAACTGCTCATACGCTCCGTTGACAGTAATTTTTGAAACATCAAGATCGGTACTCAATCGCCTTATTGACGGAAGCTTTGTTCCTTTTTTCAAACTTCCCGTTTCAATTGATTTTCTGACCGACATATAAATCTGCCTGTAAAGCGGAGTTTTGTCTTTTTTATTGATAATTATAAAATCGTACAGCATAACATCACCTACCGTATTTTAACATTTTGAAAATATTATTGCAATATCAGTGTATTACGGTTGAAATTATTTCCGTTAAAATGTATAATTGTATGGTATGGCATAAAGTCACTGAAATGGCATAAAATACTAATTGCAGAGGGGATTTTACAATGAATGCTATGGCTGATAAATTTTTTGACAGTATAAAAGGAAAAAAAGTTACTTTTATCGGAATCGGTACAAGCAATCTTCCGCTTATAAAACTTTTTGTTGAAAAGGGTGCAAAAGTTACTGCTTGCGATAAGAAGAATTTTGAAGATTTGGGACAGAACGGTATTAAGGCTAAAGAGTACGGTGCAGAACTTTTACTCGGTGAAAATTATCTTTCCGAGATTGATGCCGATATCGTTTTCAGAAGTCCGGGCACACCTTTTTATAAGGATGAGCTTGTTGCACTTCGTAACAAGGGCGTTGTTCTTACATCCGAAATGGAAGTTTTCTTCGACCTTTGCCCGTGCAGGATTATTGCTGTGACAGGTTCTGACGGCAAAACAACCACAACAACGATTATTTCTGAATTTTTAAAGGCGGCAGGTCTTAATGTACACCTCGGAGGTAATATCGGCAAGCCGCTTCTTCCTGAGATTGAAAGCGTGAATGACGATGACTGTGCAGTAGTTGAGCTTTCAAGTTTTCAGCTTATCTCTATGAGAAAGAGTCCGGATATTGCCGTGGTAACAAACCTTGCTCCTAACCATCTTGATATACACAAGGATATGCAGGAGTACATTGATTCTAAGAAAAATATCATTCTTCATCAGAATGCTTTTTCAAAGGCTGTTCTCAACCTTGATAATGAGATTACAAACGGCTTTTCCGACAGCGTAAGAGGTCAGCTTGCAAAGTTCTCCGTAAAAGAAAATGTTCCAAACGGTGCTTTTCTTGACGGCGATACAATCTGCTATAATGACTACGGAAAAATTACCCGTATTATGAACATTCATGACATCAAAATTCCCGGTATGCATAATGTAGAAAATTATCTTGCCGCTATTTCAGCCGTGTGGGGACTTGTTGATGCAGAAACAATGGTAGCCGTTGCAAAGACTTTTGGCGGTGTTGCTCATCGTGCAGAGTTTGTAAGAGAGGTTGACGGTGTTAAGTATTACAACGATTCAATTGCGTCAAGTCCTACAAGATGAGCCGCTCGGACCCGTAATCAACGATAAAGTAAAACTCCTTATTCTTCTCGGCGATACTGCCCCGAAAATTGAAAAAGCCGTTAAAGAGGCTTCAAACTATGATGCAGATGAAATTGAAATCGTCAATGTAACAAATATGGAAGAGGCTGTAGCTGTTGCCCGTGAGCGTTCAACAAAGGGAGATATTGTTTCGCTTTCACCCGCAAGTGCAAGTTTCGGACTTTACAAGAATTTTGAAGAAAGAGGTAATCACTTCAAGTCAATTGTCAACGCTTTGAAGTAAGATATACAATGAACACAAAAGAACTTATTTTTGAACTCTGTTGTGCAATGGGTGTGTCGGGCAGGGAAGAACCCGCTTTGTCTGTTGCCGAAAAGTTTTTATCGGATTACACGGATGACATAAAGATATCAAACGGCAGTCTTATGGCTGTTTGCGGTAACAAAGATTCAGATAAAACCATATTACTGGACGCTCACATTGACCGCATAGGATTTATGGTTGCCGAAATAAATGGAAACGGATTTGTAAAAGCTTCTCCGTGCGGAGGAATTGACGCAAGAACTCTTGCCGATACTCTGATTTGTCTGCAGAACAATCCTGATATAACAGGTGTTGTATGCTGTATGCCTCCTCATCTTTCCGACGGAAAAGAGGACAAGGCTATGCCAACCGACAAAATCTGGGTTGATTTCGGTCTGCCGTATGATGAAGTTAATAAACTTATCTCATTCGGTGATATGCTGACATTTGCCTCAAAGCCGGCAAATCTTTTGAACGGCAGAATTGTTGCGCCTTGCCTTGATAACAGATGCGGTGTTGCGTCACTTGTTAAGTGTGCAGAGTTATTGAAAGACAATGAAACAGCTTATAAAGTAACTATCCTTTTAAGCTCTCAGGAAGAAACATTTGGCACAGGCGCTAAAACAGGTGCTTTTACAGTTGAAGCAGACGAGTCAATTGTTGTTGATGTAAGCTTTGCATCTCAGCCGGATGTTTCAGGGTTCTATTCTTCGGTTGAACTCGACAAAGGACCAATGATTTGCATTTCTTCAATTCTCAACAAAGAAATGAGCAAATCGCTTGAAAGCGTTGCAAATAATAAAAATATACCGTATCAGCTTGAACCGATAGCAGGCAGAACAGGTACAAATGCAGACCATATTTCAATCAGCGGAAAAGGTGTAAAAACTGCTGTTGTATCAATCCCACAGCGATATATGCACACACAGAATGAAGTTATTTCTGTAGCTGATGTTGACAATACGGCAAAGCTTATTGCCGAATACATTAAATGCGGAGGTGCTTTCAATGATTGACATAAAATTGCTTGAACAGCTTTGCCTTTGCAACGGTATTTCGGGTGATGAGGGGAATGTTCGCAATCTTATAATTAACGAGATTAAAGACTGTGCCGATGATATTAAAACAGATAATCTCGGCAACCTTATTGTGTTTAAAAAGGGAAAAAAGTCTGCAAAAAGCAAGCTTATGGTGTCGGCACATATGGATGAAGTAGGTCTTATGGTAACGGATATAACATCTGACGGTTACCTTAAATTTGACGAGGTCGGAGGAATTGACAGAAGAGTTCTTCCCGGTAAGCGTGTATGTGTTGGCAGAAACGGTCTTAACGGTGTAATCGGTGTGAAACCGATTCATCTTACAAACGGTGATGAAAAAACTGCTGTTCCGAAAATGAATGATATGTACATTGATATCGGTGCCGAAAGCAGGGAAGATGCGCTTAAATTCGTAAACTACGGTGACAGCATTAATTTTGATGGCGATTTTAAGATTAACGGCAAAACTGTTGTTACAAAGGCACTTGACGACCGTTTCGGCTGCTATGTGCTTATTAATCTTATAAAATCCGAACCCGAATATGATATGTATTTTACATTTGTTGTTCAGGAAGAAGTGGGATTGCGTGGTGCAAGACCTGCGGCTTTTACGGTTAATCCTGATTTTGCTCTTGTTATTGAAAGCACAACTGCCGCTGATGTTGCAGAGGTTGATGCATCTCATCAGGTATGCAATTTGTCAAAAGGCGCAACGGTTACCGTTATGGATAGGGCAACAGTTTATGATAAAGAAATGATAAGTGCTGCTTTTGAACTTGCCGAAAAGAATAACATAGCTGTTCAGTATAAGAGAGCAGTTGCAGGCGGTAATGATTCGGGTGCAATTCATCAGAGCAGAGGCGGAGTGAGAACTCTTGCGGTATCACTTCCGTCAAGGTATATTCATGCTCCTTCAACTGCGGCAAACCTTGATGATTGCGAAAGCGTTTTAAAACTTGCAAAAGTATTGTCCGATTATATTGCGGGCGGAAATTTAGCGAAAGGAAAGACGGTCTGAATGATAGTAACCGCCAATGAAAATTATATAAATGTAATTATGAACCTGTCGGCGGAAGATCCGTTTGCGTGCAGAATAATTTCTCAGTACAACAGTTACGATTCATCGCTTGCCTTCGTTGACTACTGGACGATAATTGACGATAAAACAGATGAGTGTACAGGTGCAATTTCCCGATGCGGAACAAACTTCATTTTATTTCTCACAGGTAAAACAAATCTTGAAGAAGTTTCGTCATTTATGCGTGTTGCGGGTGCGTCAAGCGCAATATGCAGCGGAGATTTCAAGCTTAATTTATACGGCAGTAAATCCGTTTCGGGTGTTATTCTGAAAAAATCAGAACCGTTTCAAAATGTTGACGAAAGTATAAATTTTGCTGTTCCCGATATTAAAGAGGTTTATAATCTCATCGTAAGCTGTGCCGATGAAAATTTTGTTCCGCCGCCGTTTGATGATTTTTATGTTGATGTGAATCACAAGCTTCGTCATAATGCAACGAGAATGTACGGAGTTTATGACGGTACAAAACTTGTTGCAATGGCTATGACCGTTGCTGAAAGCAGTAAAGGTGCCGTGTTGGGTGCGGTATCGTGTCATCCCGACTACAGAAAGCACGGCTACGGTTCAACTGTTGTAAAGTACATATCCAATAGGCTGATTGCCGAGAACAAGACCGTGTATCTTCACAGAGCCAAGAATGCAAATCAGTCGTTTTATAATAATCTCGGTTTTGAACAGTGCGGATCGTGGCAGGAATATTATTTTGAAAGGTGATATATTTGAGTTTTTTTGATATAGATGAAAGAGTTATAAAAGCATCCGAAAAGGCAATGGAGCTTTGCAAGGACAAGCTTGCGGAGATTGACAATATTCAGGAATACAACCAGCAGAAGATGATAAAGGCTTTTCAGCTTGCAGATGTTCGTGAAAGTCACCTTTGGGGTTCTACAGGCTACGGATATGACGATGCAGGCAGAGAGGCTCTTGACAAGGTCTATGCCTATGTTTTTGATGCAGAAGATGCACTTGTCCGTCATAACTTTGTCAGCGGTACTCATGCCCTTACAGTTGCACTTTTCGGCGTTTTAAGACCGGGGGACACAATGCTTTCCATAACAGGAATGCCGTATGATACAATCCGTTCTGCTATTGGCATTGAGGGGGACTATCCGGGCTCACTCAAGGACTTTTCAATAAAATTTGAAATGACCGAGCTTAAACCTGACGGAACGCTCGATTATGCCAAAATCGCAAGTGACATTGCAGAGAAAAAGCCTAAAATGGTTTACATACAGCGTTCAAGAGGCTACAGCACAAGACCTACGCTCACATGGAGAGAAATCAAAAAGCTTTGTGAAATTTCAAAAGCCAATTCGCCCGAAAGTATTATTATGCTCGATAACTGTTACGGTGAATTTATTGACAAGGTTGAGCCTTTGTCGGTTGGTGTTGATATGATGGCAGGCTCTCTTATCAAGAATCCGGGCGGCGGTATTGCTCCTACAGGCGGATATATTGCAGGTAAGAAAGAACTTGTAGAGATGTGTGCCTACAGACTTACCACTCCCGGTACAGGCAAAGAAATCGGTGCTACCCTTAACGCAAACAGAGAACTTTTTATGGGTGCGTACCATGCTCCTCATGTTACGGGTGAAGCGCTTAAAACCGCAGTATTTGCATCGGCACTTTTTGAAATTCTCGGTTATGAAACAAGCCCCAAGTACAATGATGCAAGAGGAGATATCATTCAGCTTATTATGCTCGGCAATGCAGAAAAGGTATGCCGCTTTTGCGAGGGTGTTCAGAGCGGTTCGGCTGTTGACAGTTTTGTATCTCCGATTCCGTCGGATATGCCGGGTTACGAAAGTCAGGTAGTTATGGCGGCAGGCGCATTTACAATGGGAGCAAGCATAGAGCTTTCAGCAGACGCACCGCTCAGAGAGCCGTTTGCGGTATGGTTACAGGGCGGTATCACCTATCCGTCCGGAAAAACAGGAATATTACTTGCCGCACAATCAATGCTTGAAAGCGGCGAACTGAAAATATAATAAACAAATAAGTCAGGGTTGAGGGGCGGTAGTCCCCCAACAGAGAAATATAAAAAACAGAAAGGATACCCACTATGATAAGAAGTATGACGGGTTTCGGCAGAGAACAGGCTGTAATAAACGGCAGAGAAATCATCGCCGAAATCAGAAGTGTCAATCACAAGTTCTTTGAATTTTCGTCAAAGCTCCCACGCAACTACCAGTATCTTGAGCCTAAGCTGAAAACAATGCTCAAGGAAAAGATAACAAGAGGTAAGGTCGAGCTGTCGCTCCTCGTTTACAACATAGATGTAAAGGACACCTCGGTAAAGGTAAATGAGCAGGTAGCATCACAGTACATAGAAGCTATCCGCACTATCGCTCCCGACCTTGGCATAACGGACGATCTTTCCGCATCCGATCTTTTCAGAATACCCGATGTATTCACGGTGATAAAAGAAGAAACAGACGAGGAACAGCTTTGGGCTGATATTTCATCGGTAGTCGGCTCGGCACTCGACAAGTTCATTGCAATGCGTGAAACAGAGGGTGCGGCACTCAAGGCTGATGTACTCGAAAAGGCAGATGTAATAGAGGATATGGTAAGCAAGGTTGAAATTTACTCACCTGAAAGCACCGCCGCATACCGTAAGAAGCTCGAAGACAAGCTCAAAGAGATACTCGGCTCATCGGATATTGACGAGCAGAGAATACTCACCGAGGCGGCTATATTCTCCGAAAAGACAGCGGTTGACGAAGAAACGGTACGTCTGCACTCACACCTTTCACAGCTGCGCTCAATGCTCGACAGCGACAAGGAGATAGGCAGAAAGCTTGATTTTCTGGTTCAGGAAATCAACAGGGAAACCAACACTATCGGCTCAAAGGCGGCAGATATACGCATAACAAGACTTGTTGTGGATATGAAGAGCGAGATTGAGAAGATAAGGGAGCAGATACAGAATATTGAGTAAGCGGCTGTGAGCCGCTACAAATTCGCCGTCCTGACAGTTTGAGTTTTACTATACTTGCGTTGACGGCGTATGTTGAAGGTAGTTTGAGTAGCAGTAATTATTTTAGTGCAAACGGAATATAATAATAGCGCATATTTACCGCTTGACAATTTCGTTGTAAAGTGATATAATGTGTGTAGTGATCGAGTTACAGAAACCTGTGAGGCCTGTGACCGGGGGAGTTTCTGCGGAAACTCCCTTTTTACTTTTTGGGGGATTTATAAAATGCCAAAGCCTTTTCTTACTTACACACAACAGATTGACAAACTTAGAAATGAAAAAAATCTTATTATTGATGATGAAAACTCAGCAATTGACACACTTCATCAAATCGGATATTTCAAACTCATTGGTGGATATAAACACCTGTTCAAGAATAAAACGACCGGGAAATACAAGGATAACACACATTTTGAAGATATTGTTGCACTTTACACGTTTGACGAAGCACTGCGTGAACTCAATCTGAAATATATACTTAAAGCTGAACAGCATCTGAAGTCACTAATCTCCTATCATTTTTGTGACCGATTTGGTGAGTCGCAAACAGCTTACCTCACTCAAACCAATTATGAATATACCACCAATAGGAACAAGCAAGACATAAATAAACTTGTAAAACTGCTTGGAGATAAGTATGTCAATAACAAAACAGATTATCTTTATATTGAACATACCAAAACAAAGCACGGAAATTTACCTTTATGGGTACTTATAAACGCTTTGACATTCGGAAATATCTCAAAAATGTACTCGCTTTTTACCCAAAGTCTGAGAATAAGTATAAGTAAAAATTATGCTTGCCTCAATGAAAAGCAATTAGGTCAAATCACAACCGTCCTCACAAAGTTCCGGAACGCCTGTGCTCACGGAGAACGATTATTTACATATAAAACATCTGACAGCATTCCCGATTTGCCTATTCACAAAAAACTTGGGATAGCTAAAAAAGGTGTACAATATATTTATGGAAAAAATGACTTGTTTTCAGTTGTAATATCATTACGTTATATGCTTACAAATGAACAATTCAAAGATTACAAAGAAGCAATGGCAAGACTTATAAATAATTATGTAAAAAACTCAGTAATACCACATACTGATATTCTTAAAGAAATGGGTTTTCCTTTAAACTGGAAAGACATAACGAAATATAAAAAGCTATAAAACTGCCCTCCCTGCATAAACAGGGAGGGCAAGTTTTTTATAACAGCAGAAGCATTTTCTGTTTCAGCTTTTTTAGGGACTGCATATCTTACACGGCACATACCCTTGCGCTATCGCCCCGTCATAGTCATTCGTATAGCCTTTATTCTCTTCGCTCATCCGACTTACCGATGAGCAGCCTGCACGGTGTATCTTCATAGTGTTAGTATTCAGCACATACGAATAGCTTACGGGATTTTCTTCCGCAGGTTTCTCTGTTACTGTTGTAGTTGTTACTTTTGTTGTGGTTGTCGCTTTAGTCGTTTCGGATTTGCTCTCCACGGACGATGCACCGCCTGCCGCACTCGGCTCTGCATTCACGGTTATTTTTTCGCCGTCACAGGTCATTATTATATCGCCCTGCAGATCGGTGCGGTATATCTTCACTCCTGCACCTTTCAGCCTGTCGAGCGTTTCGGTGTGCGGATGTCCGTATGAATTTTTTTCCGCACATGATATAACCGCTGTTT
>OGHU01001958.1_pt1 | contig 11229 bp, 10 predicted proteins | sample 1571521 | NCBI WGS metagenome assembly OGHU01 (sample SAMEA2581963, study PRJEB24529) | metagenome | biome: Human gut stool | place: China | collected 2011 | reverse complement strand
TCGCTCAATTTTACAATCTGAAATCAGTAAGTTGAACTTGCGAAACTTAAATAATCTTATCTATTGCTTGTGAGCTATTTCAATAATTCTATCATCCCCATGGTATGCCGTAAATTGATTTCGACACACGGATTGATCGCACCGGAATCTGTAACAAGCATATCTATTCCCAATGGGCCGGAGTAATATGGCGCTATGATTTTTTCAATAGCCTTCTGCTGCAGACTGAAAATATCCGGATTCCATCTGTCGGTGGAAGTCTCAATCACTTTCAGCAGTTCCTGTTGTGAACCGGTCCGGTTAGACTGATATTTTCCGCGCCGCGACACATTAAAAACAGAATAACCGATAAATCTTGCTTTATTGTCACGACATACCCATTCCGTCGCAAAATCAAGTTTTCTATCATAGGCCTTTTCCATCATGACAGAACCTTGACGTCTTATAATTCCACGGAGCCATGGCGCCACATGCTTTTCCTCCAGATCATCGGTCAAAATCACTCCTCTGCCGGAACTGCTCCAAGGCGCTTTAAAGAACAGACGATGCGTTAAATGGAATGCGGATATGCCATCCTCCGCGAGGGTGATTTCCTGCGGAATCTCGATCTCGGGGTCAAGAAAACCGGATAATTCCCTGAAAAAAGCTATTGTAGTTCGACGGTGCGACAGATTTCTCAGGTTTGTAATATCCTCTTCCGATGGCATTCCGGGCATGCTCCTTCCAGCGGATAGTTCCAACAGCCAGCGTCTGATCTGCCTGTTCCAGCCCCAGGGTTCGGGAATGTATGACGTAAGGAGATGAGTATCTTCCGATGCTTCCTCAGGGGTCAGGACCATTATCGCTTTTCTTGACACGACATCATGGAAACGCAAGGTGTCTATAGGCTGTAAAATTCTGTCCATGATAATGATTGCGTCCCCCTTATCTGCGTACAGAGCCGGAAGCAATGCATTTTCTTTCCTTAGTGAAACCACATGCGCCGGCGCGGTATAATACGGCGAATCCGATGCAAGAGCATAATCTGTATCTGGATTGAATATATGGAGTCTGGACATTGTCACACAGTTATTGACACACTCTGAAGTGCAACCGTTCGATTGCTTATAAAAACAAAAGCCGCAGATTTAAATTTCCGCGGCATATTTGCTTTCAATCCGGGGAGTCCTCGGAATCGCAATTTTAATTGTCAAGCTGGTCTCTCTCTTTAAGAGGATTTGAAAAATACAGCTTATGCTCGAGATATTCCTGTGTCGCAATCAATGTCGGTTTCGGCAATTTCTCATAAAATCGCGAGATCTCGATCTGTTCCCTGTTTTCCGACACCTCTTCCAGATTGTCGGTCGATGCGAATTCCTGAAGTTTCTTTTCAAGTTCTTTCTTGAGTTCCGATGAAATCTGGTTGGCTCTCTTGCCGATGATGCAGACAGTCTCATATACGTTGCCCGTCTGTTCTGCCATGGCGATCATATCGCGGGTAACCGTGGTGAGAGGTGCGTTTGTTTTCTTATAATCCATAAGTTCTATTATGATTTATGTGGGGTTTGCGTCTTTATAATAACGTAAATTTTTGTTCTTTCGTTTATCGGGATGTATGTTTCTCAGCAATCTGGAAGATTGTTCTTGCCTCCTTGAGATGTTTTGATTCCGGATAGTTGTTTACGAAGGAATAATATTCGTCCACGACATCGGAATATCTCTCGCCCATCTTTTCAGAGACACTGTTTCTGGCCTGCTGATATTTGGATTTGAGGATCAGAAACTCAAATTCTTCGCGATATTTGGAATATGGATAATCCTTAAGTGCATTCTGTGCTACAATCACTGCGGATTCATAATTATTGCCCATGAAGTTCCCAAGATTGTAATAGAGTTGGGCGTTCTGCAGTTCTTTAAGCGTAAGTTTGTCCTGCATCTCGAATATGGCCTTTTGCGCATCAGGCACTTTCTCGCTCTTAGGATATTTTTCCAAAAAGTTCTGAAGTTCTTCTATAGCCTTGATGGTGTACGTCTGGTCGAGCTGAGGATCAGGAGAATCCAGATAAAAGCCATATCCTGAATAATAATGTGACAATTCCGCGAATTTGCCTTTCGGATAACGCTGATAATATGTCTTGAAAAACACATTGGCGTTTGTATAGTCCTGATTCTCATAATATGACATGGCCAGAAGAAAGAGAGCTTCCTCTCCTTTTGCCGTGCCTCGCAGAGGAGTATATATATCATTCAGAATCGTGGATGCCTGAAGATATTTTTTTGATTCGTAGGCACGCTTGGCATAATCGAATTTATAATCTACGTCACGGCTTTTCATGACCTTTGTATACTCGGTGCATGAGGCAAGCAGTGCCAACAGGGGTAGCCAAAACAATAATCTGCGCATAGATTGATTCTTAGGTATGTTGTCGTGGGAATATATTTCCTCCCGTATAAGAAACTGTTTATATTTAATTGCAGAAACAATCACTATTATTTTTTCGGATTAAATTTACACAGTTTCTAAAGTGCAAAGTTAGCAAAAATTATCGGAAATGTCTCTAAATCTCATCAAAAATTGTTAACTTTGGGGGTTTAAAACCGGAATAAGAGTGAAAACCAACCAGACAGACCATTCCTATAGTTGGGGAAGTAAGTTTATTGACCGCCATCCGGTGATGGCCAACATTGTGATAATCTTTATCATTGCCGCTTTAGGCATATATGCCGCCTATCTGGCGACAGCTCTTTTTACAAAGCACGGCCGCAGTGTGCAGGTGCCGGGAGTCGAGAATCTGTCATATACAGAAGCAATATCCAGGCTTCATAGCCGGGGGCTTAAGGTCGATATTCGTGATTCGTTGTACAGAGAAGATTTCCGTCCGGGCTTTGTAATAGAACAGTTTCCTAAAGCAAACTCCATTGTAAAGCCGGGAAGAAAAATATTTCTATATATCAACGCGGTTCATCCGAAGGAGGTGATCCTTGATGATGACAATCATCCCAACGAACTTGCCCTGAGAGGCGTTTCGGAACGTACGGCGCTGGCAAAATTCGAGGAGCTCGGTTTCAAGAACGTACGTACTGTCAAGGTGCTCGGCACGACCGACCGTGTGGTAAAAATCCTGGCGAATGGCAAACCTGTCCACAAAATGCAGAAGATACCCGTCAATTCGTCGATTGTCATAGAGGTTTCTGACGGCAGACTTTCTGAATTGCAGGATTCTCTGACCAATCTTGAATATCTTGACGCCTACCGCGAGAGTCAGGCAGCCCATGAATATAGTTCCGAAGAAAGTTACGATCCGGACTACACATCGACTCCGGATGTCACCCCGAGGCATGAGCCGGAACAGGAAGAAGAAAATGAAGAAAATTCTCAGTATTTCTGATAATTAATCATTTATAAACAATGTCTGAAGAAATACTTGAAGATTTGGAAGAATCAAATGAATCGGCAATATCCATTGCTGATTCTAACGAAAAACTTTCGCAGGCCGAACCTACATATGTTATGGAGGATGGCCGGGAACTATATGAACATTTCCGTTTTGAGGCAGACAGAGGTCAGCAATTACTGAGAGTGGACAAGTTTCTTGTGGAGCGGATGGAAAAGACTTCGCGAAACAGGATCCAGCAGGCCGCCGATGCCGGATGTATTATTGTGAACGGCAAACCGGTCAAATCCAGTTATAAGGTAAAACCGGGAGATATCATAAGCATTGTCATGGACCGTCCACGCTATGATTTCGAGATCATAGCGGAAGATATACCTCTCGATATCGTCTATGAAGATGACTTTCTTCTGGTTGTAAATAAGCCGCCGGGGCTTGTGGTGCATCCGGGTCACGGCAATTATTCCGGAACTCTCGTAAATGCGCTCGCATATCATTTCAAAGATGATCCTGATTATGACGTGAGCGATCCGAGACTCGGTCTTGTGCACCGTATCGACAAGGACACTTCGGGACTACTTGTAGTGGCCAAAACCCCGGAGGCCAAGACAATGCTCGGAAAACAGTTTTTTGACAAAACGACCAAACGGGAATATGTCGCGCTGGTATGGGGTGATTTTGATACGGACAAGGGCACGATTACGGGCAATATAGGCCGCAATCCCAAAAACAAACTTCAGATGGCTGTACTGAAAGATCCCACCCAGGGCAAACATGCCGTGACACACTATTCCGTCCTTGAAAGGTTCGGTTATGTGACAATGGTGAAATGTGTGCTTGAGACGGGCCGGACACACCAGATCAGAGTCCATATGCTGCATACGGGTCACCCACTGTTCAATGATGAACGTTATGGGGGCGACAAGATACTGAAAGGCAACACCTCATCATCGTATCGCCGTTTTGTCGAGAATTGTTTCGAGATATGCCCGCGGCAGGCTCTTCACGCCAGGACACTTGGATTTGTCCATCCTGATACAGGGAAAGAGATGTTTTTCGAAGCTCCGATTCCCTCGGATATGGAAGCCTTGTTTACAAAATGGAGAAATCTTCGGAATGCCAACAGTGCAGACGGCTTGTGAGATGATTATTTCATATTCAGGGCAACAGAATATGATTTGACACGTTATTTTAACAGAAGTTTTTACAATAGAACTTTCATCAACACTTGCAATGTTGGACCTACAGACTTATTATGAGCGCTCAAGAATTAGATTTTAATGATATAGCCCCTTACGATGACGAGATTTTTCATGAGAAAATGAAAACACTCGTCAAGGATCCCGGTTTTCTTCATGCTGTATATTACACAATGCCCAAAGATGATGTTCCGGCGTTGATTGAAGATCTGTTGAAGATCGACAACAAGTATGATTTCCAGCATCAAGTGATGTTTCCTTTTCTTGAGATGCTTGCCAAGACGACGACGGCAGGAATCAGCCTCGGTGGTGTAAAATATTATAATCCTGCCCTCAACTATGTGTTTATCACCAACCATAGGGATATCGTTCTGGATGCATCTTTTCTGAATCTCGCATTCATGCGCAGGAGTATTCCGACTTCTGAAGTAGCGATAGGAAACAATCTCCTCGTTTTCGACTGGATCACGGATCTGGTGCGACTGAATAAGTCTTTTATCGTCAAAAGAAACACAGGCCTTCGCGAAGGACTGCTTGCGGCAAAGAAACTGTCGGCATACATTCATCATGCAATTCTTGACAAACATGAATCCGTGTGGATAGCTCAAAGAGAGGGTCGCGCCAAAGACAGTTCGGACCGCACACAGGAGTCTCTTGTAAAAATGCTCGCCCTTGGGGGAGAAGGATCTTTCACGGACCGACTGAAAGAGATAAACCTTATGCCTGTATCAATATCTTATGAATTCGATCCGAACGATTATCTGAAGGCCAAGGAATTTCTTATGAAACGCCGCAATCCGGATTTCAAGAAATCCCAGCGTGACGATCTCTTCAGCATGGAGACCGGCTTGCTCCAGTTCAAGGGCAAGGTGCATTTTCAGCTTACTCCCAGAATCAACACCAAGCTTGATCAGATAGGAGATTTTCAGGACAACAACACTTCCGCGAAATACGTGGGGTGTCTTATTGATCAGGCCATTCACCGCAGCTACGAGATATTCCCTATAAATTACATAGCGTTCGATATGCTGCATCATACTGAACGGTTCTCGGGGAAATATACACGCGAGCAGCTTGAAGAGACCAGACAATATTTTAACTCTCAATTAAACAAGGTGGACGTCGAAGATGTTACTTCTGAAGAAAGAGAGTTTATGATGGAAATGATGCTCGTCATGTATGCGAATCCGTTAAAAAACAAACTAAAGACAATATTGGGTGGAATGGAATGAGCGATTCCGGCCGCCAGCCCGATAGAGAAGTAGTTTAAAATCATTCTGACATGCGAATTCCTGTATTAAGTGCCATCTTGTTGATTGTTCTGACGGTGGCATCAGATCTTTATATACTGAAAGATATACGTCAGTATCTATCCGGAAAAAATAAACGTGTATGGTACAGGACGTACTGGATATTCGCAATATTATGCTGGGCCCTCGTTGTCGTGACACTCGCTTTGCCCCGCCAGTCGGAGGATCATTCCATTTTGGCGATAATGTGGTTGCTTTTCAGCATACTTTCTCTATATATACCTAAATTCATATATTGTATCTGTTCGCTTGTCGGGCGACTGTTCGGCATAAAAAAGAGAAGAAAAATAAACTACGGTTCGCTGACGGGAGTCGCGTTAGGAGGGATCGTTTTTATCGTTATGTGGTGGGGGGTGATGTTTACCCGACACGATATAGTCGTCAATCAGGTTGAAATCGCCTCTTCGAAACTCCCTGAGTCGTTCGATGGATTTAAGGTATTGCAGTTCAGTGACGCGCATGTCGGAACGTGGGGCACTGACACGACATTTGTTTCCAGACTCGTTGATTCCATTAACTCCCGGAATGCCGATCTGATAGTATTTACAGGTGATATCGTCAATCGCAAATCCTCTGAACTCGATAGTTTCACATCGGTTTTCAAACGTCTCAAGGCTCCATATGGTGTAATCGCCATACATGGAAACCATGATTACGGGGGGTATGTAAAATGGAAAGACCCGTCAGACGCCAACCGGGATGTGGCCCGGCTTGACAGTATGATGAGATCCATTGGCTGGCGCGTACTCAATAACAGAACTGATTTTGTAAAGGCCGGTCAGGATTCGATTGTCGTCATCGGAGTTGAAAACTGGGGAGAACCTCCGTTCAATCAGCTTGGGGATCTCGGAAAGTCATATCCGGAAAATAAAGACAATCTAAAGGGTCTCAACGATTATATGTTCAAGATACTGTTGACTCACAATCCGGAACATTGGAGTCAGGTCGCTACAAAGATAAGCAACATAGATCTTAGTCTGGCAGGTCATACGCATGCCATGCAGATGATGCTCAAAGCCGGAGACTGGAAATGGTCGCCAAGTCAGTACCGCTATGACCATTGGGCCGGATTATATAAGGATAAGGCCAAAGACGGCAATCCGATGAATCTATATGTCAATATCGGCTGCGGAGAGGTTGGTTTTCCGGCACGAATCGGAGCTGCCAAACCGGAACTGACCTTATTTGTCTTGAAACGCGATCATAATCTGTAATTCCAATAAACAAAGAATCTAATCTAACATTATGTCTTCCGAGGTAGTCATTTCTGTCGGTTCTAATGTAAATTACGGAAATGTGGCCAAAGCATGCGGTTGGCTTACGACTGTTCTTGAAAATGCATATTGTTCCAGTCTCTATGAGACTCCGGCAGTCAATGGAAAAGGTCGGTCTTATGTAAATGCTGTGGTCTCGGGATGCATCAATTCAGATCTTGATCAATTCAATATGATCCTGAAAGAATATGAGATTTCAGCCGGCCGGGATGATTCCTGCCGTAAAGCGGGAATCGTGCCTATAGACATCGATATTGTAGTTTTCAAAGGAGAAGTTATTCGGGAGTGGGACTACAGACAGACCTTTTTTAAAATCGGTTATTCAGAACTTGCTGGCTCGGTAGTAAAGAGCTAATCCGATTATGAGATATATGAAGTTCGGTATCCACATAGCCACCCAGGGAGATGTCATGCCGGAGATCGCAAACTGACTCGTAACAGTTGAGAAGAGGATATAGCTGAAACTCAGAAGCAGTCCGATTCCGATATTAATGCCCATTCCTCCCTTGACTTTCTTAGCCGACAGCGACACGCCGATAAGAGTCAGGATAAAGGCTGCCGCGGCAACGGCATATCGTCTTTCTTTCTCAATCTCGAAAGCCTTGATATTGGCAACGCCACGTTGTTTCTGCTTTTCAATAAATTCGGAAAGCTGAGGAGTGGTCAATGTCTCCTGATCGTTGACAGAAATAAGAAAATCACGGGGTTCGATTGGAATCACGGTATCCAGACGTATTCCACTTGAAATTTTCTCTCTCATCCCGTCAAACTCACGTATCATGTAGTTGTTTACAGTCCAGTGGTACATGCGCGTACTGTCATAATTGATTGTCTGGGCTGTCAGACGTGATACGAGTTGCTTGCCGTTAAACTTATCAAGAGAAAACCGATAGCCGGTCTTTGTCGAACTTTCGAAACGACCTATATAGACTACTTCTCCGGGACGGGCCATGAGTTGTATGTCAAGTCCGGTGGTTACTTTTTTGTTTTTTACATATTTGTTAGTATAGTCTATACGCTTTATATTGGTAGGCGGAATGATATAATTGCTCAGACAGAATATCATGGCGGCGATGACGGCCGCGCCTATCATATAAGGACGCATCAGACGGTTGAAGCTCACGCCACTTGAAAGAATGGCTATGATTTCAGAATTGCCCGCCAGCTTTGTAGTAAAGAAAATGACAGCTATAAAAGTAAACAGAGGAGCGAGCTGATTCGCGAAATATGGCAGGAAAGAGGCAAAATAATCGAAAAGAGTCGCTTTGAGCGGGGCGTTTAGAAATGCATCAAGTTTTTCGGTTATGTCAAACATCGCCACTACTGCAAGAATAAGCATAGTGGCAAAAAGATATGTCCCGAGAAATTTTTTAAGGATAAAGACGTCAAGAAGCTTTAATCCGAAAGTTTCCCAGGAAATACGTATGCGTTTCTTACGCAATCCGAGTCTGATATCCCGTTTGCGTCTTTTACGCCTGATTGATGCAAGTTTGAGTTTTCTTACGAAATTCTTCACTTTTCGAGATTTGTTTTGAGAGGGTCATAATGTCTCACAGTCTTCTTGTAACGTTAATTACCATCTCGTTTTTCCATGCCGGGAAATCGCCTTCCATAATGTGCTTTCTTGCTTCTCCCACCAACCATAGATAGAATGCCAGATTATGGATAGACGCTATCTGCATGCCGAGAATCTCATGGCTTACGAAAAGATGGCGAAGATAAGCCTTCGAGTATTCCTCATCCACTCGCGACGGGCCTCCCGGGTCGAGAGGGGAGAAATCATCCGCCCATTTTTTATTCTTGAGATTGATGATACCATGTCGCGTAAATATCATACCGTTGCGGCCGTTTCTCGTCGGCATCACACAGTCCATCATATCGACACCCCGGTCGATGGCTTCAAGTATATTGGCCGGAGTGCCTACACCCATAAGGTAGCGGGGCTTATCCTGAGGAAGAATCTCATTGACTATCTCGATCATCTCGTACATCTTTTCTGTAGGCTCGCCGACAGCAAGCCCCCCGATGGCATTGCCGTCCGCACCGAGATCGGCGATATATTTTGCAGCCTCTCTTCTGAGATCAGGATATACGCATCCCTGTACGATGGGGAAATAAGCCTGACGGTATCCGTACAGACCCTCTGTTTCCTTATATCGCTTCCATCCTCTCTGCAGCCATCTCAAGGTAAGGCCGAGAGAATTTTTAGCATAGTCATAGTCGGATGTGCCGGGAGGACATTCATCCAGCGCCATCATGATATCCGCGCCAATCGCACGTTCGATATCGACTACGCCCTCGGGGGTAAACAGATGTTTGCTTCCGTCTATATGACTTCTGAACCATGCCCCCTCCTCATGAAGTTTTCGATTTGAAGCGAGAGAGAAAACCTGAAAACCTCCGGAGTCAGTAAGAATGGGACGGTCCCAGCTGTTGAATTTGTGAAGGCCTCCGGATTTTTTCAGAATTTCCAAGCCGGGTCTCAGATAAAGATGGTATGTATTGCCAAGTATGATTTTGGCGTCTATGTCATCACGAAGCTCATGTGCATGTACGGCCTTTACGCTGCCCACCGTTCCCACAGGCATAAAAATCGGAGTAGGGATCTTGCCATGATCCGTAGTTATTTCGCCTGCACGGGCGTTGCTGCCGATTGATTCTGCTTCTATTTTAAATTCCATGACTGCAAAATTAGTGTATTATGTTAAATTCACCAAATTTTCATTCTAATCCATGCGTTCCTTACGCGACGCATCAAGCCTGAGCAATATGAAGAGGAGAATTGTGAATCCCCAGAGAGATGATCCTCCATAACTGAAAAAGGGGAGAGGTATGCCTATGACCGGACATAGTCCGATAACCATTCCCACGTTTATTCCGAGATGGAATATCAGAATCGATACCACGCAATAGGCATATACACGCTCGAATGCCGTACGCTGGCGTTCCGCGATATGTATAAGACGTAATATCAGGCCGAGAAACAGAGCCAGAACAATTGTCGATCCGATAAACCCTTCTTCTTCTCCGATTGTACAGAATATAAAATCCGTATGCTGTTCGGGCACATATTTCAGTTTGGTCTGTGTACCGTTAAGAAATCCCTTGCCTGTAACACCTCCCGATCCTATGGCGATTTTCGACTGATTGACGTTATAGCCCGCTCCACGGAGATTCTCCTCGATTCCTAAGGCTACCTTTATACGCATCTGCTGATGCGGCTGAAGGACATTATTGAAAACGTAATTGACTGAAAAAAGAAACAGCACAGACGTTATGGCGAATCCTATTGTTATAAGGAATTTTGTAATGCGATGGCGGAACATTGCTATAGCGGTATATGCAATGCCAAGAAGAAGAATCGACAGGAAATATATGTACCCGTTGATATGCACCCCGCATAAATCAAGCACCGCCACTATGATGCCCGATCCGACAAAACTATAAATCACATTGCGCGCTATTATTATGTCGCGGCAATAAAACAGCAGCATTAGCGCGAATGTGAGCATTATGAGCAAGAAAACGGTAAACTCACCCATAGGAATGCCGAGTATCAGAGGTTCTGCGAATTTTACTGCGACAACGAAAAATGTCACCGCACAAAGCACTGAAAAGAGCACCAGACCGCTCATACCTTCCCGGTAAAGGACAAATATGAAAGAAAAATATACGAGGGCACTTCCTGTTTCGTTCTGAAGCAGAATCAGGATGACCGGCAGAAAAATTATTATTAAAGCCCTGAAATAATTACTGATTTTAGCATTCAGCGTAAAATTATAGGAATCAAATAGTTTCGCAAGAGCAAGCGCCGTTGCGAATTTACCGAATTCCGCCGGCTGAAGACTGACAGGGCCTAATTTAAGCCAAGAATGTGATCCCTGGATATTGGGTGCTATAAAGATCGTTACAAGCAGAACGAACAATACAGTAATATATATCGGATAGGCATAGGTCTTGTATATCCTGTAGTCCGTCAGCATTATGACACAGCCGACCACAAGCGACAGCACTATCCATACGACTTGTTTTCCCGATGATTCGTTGAAATCAAAAATGCTTGTAACGATCTTTA
>OGHU01001956.1_pt1 | contig 11230 bp, 7 predicted proteins | sample 1571521 | NCBI WGS metagenome assembly OGHU01 (sample SAMEA2581963, study PRJEB24529) | metagenome | biome: Human gut stool | place: China | collected 2011 | reverse complement strand
CGAAGCTATTGACGAAGACGAATAACCCGAAACAATTAGAGTTTGCAAATGTGCAGGCTCTTTTTGTGTGAAATAATATGAGGCTTCCACCATTATGCCATATAATCATGTCATATATAAGAAACGACTAAAAAAATAATTCACAAAATTTCAAATGAAAAATTATCTATTATATCTAGGACCTTTAGTACTAAAAAAATTTCGCATATGTTACATAAAAATGAATAAATAGTAAAATTTACCAAAATTTTGTAAAGTAATTCTCTGTTTATCCCAATAGTCGAAAACCAACGAAAATATTATAATATAAGTACGAAAACGTGCGAAAGGGAATTTTCGTACAAACAAATAAGAAAAGGAGAAGAAATATGAGAAAGTTAAAAGAACGCTTTCACAGGAAACATGGCATTGTAAGTCGTATCTTTAGTATGGTACTTGCACTTGCTATGATTGTGACCATGGTTCCAGCAATCGGTGGTGCAACCACTGCATATGCTGCGAGCCCGACAATCCGGTTGTATCTGGACAAACCAAGTACATGGAATACTCCGGTTGTCAATGTCTGGGCTACCGGTGCTACGGTAGATAACCATGATGCAGGAAATGCCACCATTACACAATGGGGTAATCAGGAAAAACCAAAGCTTGCATATGAGGACAGCACAAAACTCTATTATGTAGATGTACAGAGTAGTGAGTGGACAGGCTTTCAGTTTGTTGATGCAGGTTCTGATGAGAAGGCTGCACCGGAGATAAAGGTAAATGGTGGCGAAGTAATTGACGAAATTAAGAAGTTTAATACGGATACAAGCATTTATTATTTATCAGATGATAAGGGAAATTATCAGTGGTACAAGGATGCTGCGAGAACTGAAACGTTAACTAAGCCTTTGGACTATGTAAGCCCGGAAGTAAACGGACGTAAAGTCACATTTAGAGTTCCAGATTCAAAGTTTCCAGGAGCAGAAAAAGTTACAGTTCCAGGTAGTATGAATGAATGGAAGGAGAAAGAAAAAGACGGTTCATATGTATTAACAAAAAATGATGCAGGAATGTGGACTGGAACATTTACCATGGCACCAGGAGTCTATGGCTATAAATTTGTTGCAAATGAGTCATGGAATAGTAGCATGACAGATCCAGCAAATTCTGCAACAACGGATGGTAACAGCAAACTTGTAGTTCCGGGACTTGAGGACAAAGTAATCGATGCCGTTAAAAAGAATGAGGCAACTAAATTACCTGCTACGTTAAAATGTTATGCGAAAGATGGTACTGTAACAGATGCACCAGTTGATTACAGCTTGAAAGAAGAAAATAAAAATGTTTCACTTTCTGGAAATACTATCACTGTAAAAGGTGCATATGCTGAAAAAACATTAGCATTACATGCTAAAACAGCAGACGGAAAACAGTCTACAGTGACATTAAATCTTGTTGACAAGACCTATACCTATACAATTTACTATTATGATTTTAATGAAGCTCATATGAGTACATCAGCAGCAGATTTATGGTTATGGGAGACAGGTGCTGCTGGGCCAAAAGAAGGAACTGCATTTACCAGTACTGAAAGGCTGGACGATGGAAATACATGGTTAAAAACTGTAGTTACACTTTCTTATACAAATGTGAGTATTATTCCAAGAGCTGCAGGAGGCTGGTCTTGGCAGAGCAATACAATTAAATATGCAAACACAGATGGAAAGGGAAATGTAACTCTTTACATTACATCAAACGGTAAAGAAGCATACACAAGTATTCCAGAGCTTGTAGCGCCAAGAGAGCGTTATGTAATGGTAGAATATGACAGACCAGCCGGTGACTATGATGGTTGGAATATCTTTACATGGAACAGTGGATTTGGAGATAAGGTTACTGTTAACTTCCAGAAAATGAATGGTAAGATGGTAGCTAAGATTCCGGTAAAAGATACTACAGCAGATATGATGTTATCTTTCTGTATGAGAAGAAGCACAGCAGATAATGAATGGGCTGTTAAAGATGGTGGAGACCATTATGTAAGTGTACCGGCAAATCAGAATGTTGTAAAAGCAAAATTCGTACAGGGTGAGGGAATCACAGAGGTTCTTCCATCAAATATTGGATGTGTGTTGGATGGTGAGAATGGACAGATTCATTTCTATTATAGAGATGATGAAATGGTTGCTGCTAAGAATACGCAGGAATCTATTGCAGATAAAGTAAGCGTTACAATAAATGGTAAAGAAAATAAAATGGCTTATGATGCTGAAAACGAGAGATTTTACTATGACTTAACTGATATCAAGACAGGAGATTACTATTACTACTATACAGTAGATGGTAAAGAGAAGCTTGATGCATTTAATGAAAAGACAAAAGATTATAAAGGAAAGAAATGTAGCTACCGCTTCTATAAGAAGTTTGATGCAGCTATTACAGCAGAATTATCACAGTCCTCTATGGATTACAATGATAATAACGTATTGACAATAAAGACAATTCCTGCTGAAGGCGCAGATATGTCTGCATTTGAAGTAGCTACAGCAACAGTAGATTTAAGTGCACTTGGCTTAAGCAGTACTTATGCAATTGACCCAGAATTAATGGAAGCAACAATTTCATGTCTTGATACTACAACTGCTGGGGATAAGACCCTTCCGGTAACTGTAAAGGATATATACGGAAATGTATATAGAACAAGCACAAATGTTACAGTAACAGAGAGAAATAAAAAGGATGGAGATTTTGATTGGGATGAGGCAGTAATTTACTTTGCCGTAACTGATCGTTTCTTCGATGGAAACACAAGCAATAATGATGCTTATGGTGTAAAAGATTACAACACAGGTGATAAAGGTGGTTCCAGCTACCATGGTGGAGACTTTGCTGGATTAACTCAGAAGCTTGATTATCTCAAGGATTTAGGTGTAAATACTATCTGGATTACACCAATAGTGGAGAATATCACAAGTGACCAACATGATGCAGATACAGATACAGCTACCTATGGTTATCATGGTTACTGGGCTAGTGATTTCACAAAGCTTAATCAACACCTTGGAACAGAGGAAGAGTTTGCAGCACTTATTGACGCTGCACACAGCCGTGGAATGAAGCTTATGGTCGATGTGGTATTAAACCATGCAGGCTATGGCACAGAGAAGTACTTCAATAATATTCTCGAAGGTGCGGATGGAAAGAAAATAAAGATGCTTCGTGACAGTAGCAATACTGTTTCAGGAGATGACAAGCAAGATGCACTTTCAGACCTTCCGGACTTCGTAACTGAGGATGCAGAAGTAAGAAATCAGTTGATTAAGTGGCAGACAGACTGGATGGAAAAATATAAAATTGACTATTATCGTGTAGATACTGTAAAGCATGTTGATTCTACTACATGGTCAGCTTTCAAGAACTCTCTTACAAAAGTAAATCCAGACTTCAAGATGATTGGAGAGTACTCTGGAGCCGGATATGCTAATACAGCCGGAGAGCTTGGAACAGGAAGTATGGATGCACTCCTTGACTTCGATTTCAACGATTTTGCAAAGGATTTTGTAGGCGGAAAGATTTCTACAGTTGAAAATTCATTGTTAAAGCGTAATGCGGCATTAAACAATACAGCAACAATGGGTAATTTCTTAAACAACCATGATGATGATACTCTTCAGGAGCTGCTTGTAAAAAAGAGTGGAATCTCAGAGGAAGAGGCTTATAACCTGATGAAGGTAGCAGCTACTCTTCAGATTACAGCCAAGGGACAGCCGATTATTTACTATGGAGATGAGCTTGGTCAGGCAGGAGCTAATGACTGGCCATACCAGACAAATCGTCGTGACTTTGACTGGAAAGGGTTAGAAGCACAGAAGACAGACAGCAACAGTATTTACAATCATTACAAGACCATGCTTTCAATCCGTAACGCATATACAGATGTATTTGCAAGAGGAAGCAGAACATCAGTTGTTTCATCAGATGAAACCGGCTATGATGTAATCGCAAGAAGCTATGGTGACACTACATTATATGTAGGAATGAATATCAAGAAAAAAGCCACTGAGGTTACTATTCCGGTAAGCGCAGAGGCAGGAAGCAAGATGGAGAACCTTTATGATGGAAACGAGTATACTGTATCAGCAGACAAGACTGTAACAGTAAGCATTCCGGCAGCAAAGGATGGTGGAACAGTCATTCTTACCGAGGTGAAGAAAACAGTAGATCCAACACCGGCAGATCCGGGCAAGAAAGATCCAACACCAACACCAGTAAAGAAAGATGGAGTTATTTCCGTAACAGATAAGGCAGCTATTAAAACCAAAAAAGCAGCTCCAAAGAGTGGCGATGACAATGAAGCAGCTACATATGTATGCTTACTTGGACTCGCAATGGTTGCAATCACAGCAGCTACATATCGCAAGAAAAAAGCTTGCAAATAAAACAGCTTTTAAACTAAACATTTTATAAACCTCTTAGATGCCGCACCTTCGGGTGCGGCATTTTGCTATAAATTGGGAAAGAAGTCATATTGCTATCATCGCTTTAAATACATTATAATAAGAATAAAACAGCTAAGGCTGTCAAGGAGAACAATATGAAAAGTACAGCGTTTGATATGGCTATGATGGCATACAGACAAAATGATATGGAGGGAGCATTCCGTCACTTTCTGCCACTGGCAGAGAATGGCGATGCAGATGCCATGAATATGGCTGCAAATATGTTTGAAAGAGGTCAGGGCACATACCGGGATCCCGGGCGCGCAGTGTTTTGGTGGAAGAAAGCAGTGGAGCTTGGAAATGTGGATGCACTTGCCGATTATGGTCATTATCTGGTCACCACCTTTTTTGATGGCAAGGAGCAGAAGCTTGGAGCAGGGTATCTGGTTACTGCAACAGAGCGTGGCAACAACAGAGCAGGAGAGAGCCTAGTGGAGTTTGCTCTTAAAAATAACGATGCCGGAGTCAAAGTATACAGGACAGCAGCAGATTACTGCGACCGGGCTATTGACGCTGCGACAGATTCATATCTTCGCACACAGTATGTGCAGAAAAGGGGTATGCTTAAATATAAGCTCAGACAGCACAGACTTGGAAACAATTATGTATATCTGGCAGCGGTATTTTCGGCGATAGGAGCAGTATTGCTCATGATTGCATCAGTGGATTTGTTTCTTGAGCTGCATATGGAGTATTGCGATATGTTTAAGCTGTTTTCGTATAGTAAAATGATACCATGGGAGACAGATATAGCGATGTTCTTTGGTGCGATGCTTTTATTTACGCTTGGCAAGGTGACAAATAAGCTTCATGTGGCGAGCTTTTTGCAGCTTCTTGCATCGGTATTTGCAGTGGCAGTTGTTGCCATGCACTTTATCTGTGTGATAAATGATGGCAGGGTGTGGTATGACAAGTTGCTTTGGTATGTGGTACTTGTTGTCATTCCACTTATGCTTGGAAGGCTGCTGGGTGAGATTCTGAGAAAGATTATCGGCATACAGTAAAATAATATTTCGATATGTAACCGGAGGAGAATGAATATGACTCTGCAACAATTAAAATACGTGGTGACGGTGGCAGAATGCGGCAATATAACAGAGGCTGCAAAGCAGCTTTTTGTCTCGCAGCCCACAGTTACAAGCGCTATACATGACCTGGAAAAAGAGATGCAGATAGTTATTTTCATCAGGACAAACAAGGGAGTGATACTATCAGAAGATGGTGAGAAATTTCTAGGTCATGCCAGACAGGTGCTCGAGCAGGTAGATCTCATAGAGGGGATCTACAAGGATGATGTGGTGAGTAAGCCACACTTTGCGGTATCGTGTCAGCACTATTCCTTTGCGGTAAATGCATTTGTGGATGTAATCAGAAGGTTTGATGCATATCAGTATGATTTTACCATCAGGGAGGAACAGACTCACGAAATTATTGAGGATGTCACGAATTTAAAGAGTGAGCTGGGAGTCATATATCTAAGCTCCAAGAATACGGAGGTGCTCTCAAAGATGCTAAAGCGTAATGAACTCGAGTTCACAGAGCTTTTTACAGCCACACCGCATGTATTCATATGTGACAGTCACCCGCTTGCTTCAAAAAATAGCATCGCGATGGATGATCTGCAGGACTATCCGTACCTGACGTATGAGCAGGGAGAGTACAATTCACAGTACTTTTCGGAGGAGTTTGTCAGTACTCTTGACAGCAGAAAGAATATCAGGGTCAGAGACAGAGCTACACTTTTTAATCTGATAATTGGCTTAAATGGCTACACAGTGTGCTCAGGAGTGATTTCCGCAGAGCTGAATGGAAGGAATATTATATCAAAGCCACTTGATGTGGATGAGTATATGAGGATAGGCATTATCAGCAGAAAGGGTGTGGTACTCTCGCGATATGCAAGGGAGTATATTGAAGCATTGAAGGCGCACTGTATGTGACCCACACTACACCGAGAAAGTAGCAATTTGCTGCCGGAATGCAGCAAAGTAGCGGATTTCGAGGTGGAGTCAGATTACGGGAATGCGAAGCATGTAGTAATCTGATTAATCATAAATGAGGGTCAAAATACCTTTTGCCCCTTTAATTATAATATATAAGGTCTAAATATATACAAGCATTTGATACAAGGAGCATAGCATGTACGATAGTATAATAATAGGAACAGGTCCTGCCGGACTGTCAGCAGCCCTGAATTTAAAAACATATAAAAAGGATTTTATCTGGTTTGGTTCGAAGAATCTAAGCGAAAAGGTGCAAAAGGCAGAGAAAATCACAAACTATCCCGGATTTCCACAGATAAGCGGACAGGAGCTGTTTGAACGCTTTGACGCTCACAGGAGAGCTGCGGGGATTGATATAACAGAAAAGACCGTGACTAATATCATGCCTGCAGGAAACGGCTTTATGGTGCTTGCAGACAATGAGATGTATGAGGCGAGGACTCTCATACTGTGCATGGGGGTGATGGCTGCAAAGCAGCTGGACAGAGAGGATGAGCTGCTTGGAAAGAGGCTCAGCTACTGCGCCACATGTGACGGCATGTTTTATAAGGATAAGAGGATAGCTGTCATATGCAATGACAAAAAGTATGAGCATGAGGTAAAATATCTTGCGGATCTTGCGTCAGAGGTATTGTATTTCCCAGCCTATAATGACAGCGAAATAGAGCTTCCAAATGTAAAGATATCAAAGGATGCACCTATAGCATTAACCGGAGATTCGTTTGTGGAAGGAATTACGCTTCGAAGCGGAAAGACTGAGAGTGTAGACGGAGTATTCTGCCTGAGAAATGCCATCGCACCATCAAAGCTTATGCCGCAGCTTGAAATAGAAAACGGACATATATTGGTGGATAGAGCCCAGCAGACAAATGTGGCAGGTTGTTTTGCGGCAGGAGACTGCACAGGCAGGCCATACCAGTATACGAAGGCTGTCGGAGAAGGAAATGTGGCAGCACATTCGTGTATACAATATCTTAGTAAATCAGAAAAATAATATGGCAATGGCATAGAGGTTGGTTAAAGCATATTAAAGGCAATTACAGCTAATTATAGCCACTTACCGTTGAGAAGATACTGATTTCTCTCAGCTCCGACTGAGACAAATTGTATTTCATGTCTTAGCATGTCCTCAAGGAAGTTTATGTAGCGCTTAGCATTTACAGGCAGCTCATCATATGACCTGCAATTTGATATATCGGTTTTCCACCCTGGCAGCATTTTGACTACCGGGGTATATTTTTCCAGATTTTCGGTGGGGTCAAAGACGTTTGTTACAGCATTTTTATACTGATATCCTGTGATAACAGGAATCTGATCCATGATGCTCAGGACATCTAGCTTGGTTAGTGCAATTTTGTCAGCATGCTGGCATTTTAGACCATAGCGGCTTGCAACGGCATCAAATGGACCCACACGACGTGGTCTTTTGGTGGCAGCGCCGTATTCGCTTCCATACTTGCGGACCATTTCAGTCCATTCACCGTTCATAGCTTTTTCCGCGACAAATGGTCCGGCTCCGACACAGGTAGAGTATGCCTTTAGTACACCGACCACATGGTCTAATGAGGCACCGGGGATACCGGCACCTATAGGACCGTAAGCGGAGATGGTGGAGGAGCTTGAAGTATATGGGAAAATACCATAGTCTATATCCCTCATTGCACCAAGCTGTGCTTCAAGTACAACACGCTTTCCCTTTGATAGTGCATCCTCAAGGAATGCACCGGTATCTGTGATATAAGGTGCATATTTTGCAGCCTTCTGCCTGCACCATGACAAAAGAGCTGACAGAGACATAGGCTCCTGATGATAGCAACCTGCAAGCTCAAGGTTTTTAGCTTCAAGCATGGTCTTAAGTCTGGCCTGTACATTCTCTTCGTCTAAGTGGAGTAAATCACCGAGACGGATTGTTTTTTTACGGTATTTATCGCTGTATGCATAGGCAATACCGCGTTTGGTAGAGCCGAAGGCTGCTCCGGACTTTGAAAGGCGCTCTTCCTCAAGCTCATCCTGTATTTTATGCCACGGCATTGAAATTGTGGCTCTTGTTGATAATTTCAGGTTTTTTGGTGAAACAGATACATCTTGTGTTCTGATCTGTGCAATTTCATTGGACAGATGGTTTAGGTCAATAACCATTCCGTCACCGAGCACACATACTACATCCGGGTGAAGTATTCCGGATGGAAGCAGATTTAAGATAAATTTTCCCTGTTTATTAACTACTGTGTGTCCGGCATTGTTACCACCCTGATAGCGGACTACGATATCCGCATGTTCTGCGAGAAGGTCGATGACACGACCCTTTCCTTCGTCTCCCCAGTTTATTCCTGTAACTGCTGTAAGCATGATGAATGCCTCCTTGTTTTTTGAGTTTAATATTTGTATGTTGGTGCAGAGCTTGTACTGTCCGGATTTTGAATGGTATAAAACAAGTCTGCTTATAATGTGTATGATTCTGTTACGTGCAATACCTAAACGTCTTATCAGTTAGTATTCTTGCAAAGATGAGTCCGAGCGGCAGTGCAATGATAATCATGATTGCTGATGCAAACCATGAAACAGCATCCGAAAGTGCCATTATGCCGAAATTGTATATAGCTCGATACAGATAAAGTCCCGGAACCATTATGACTATGGATGGAACAGTAAGGGATATTCTCGGATATCCGTTGTTTTCCTTGATAAATGATGCGAGAAGCCCTGCTGTGAGAGCTCCGGCAAATGCGGCAGCAGGAGCCGGCATACCTGTCAGGTCTACCAGCTCAAGCCGCAGTGAATTTGCTATGGCACCGATAAGAGCAGCTGTTGCAGCCATGGAAGCAGGGCTGTTGAACATGATTGAGAATCCAAACACACCGAAGAAGCTCATTATAAGCCTCAGGATTAGATGTAGTACGGGGCCCAGATTTAAGTCTTCAAAGTCCATAGGCTTAAGCTGCAGAAGCAGCGCCATAATCCATGCAAACATCGTGGCTACCATGACTATTATTATTGCATAGGCAAGGCGTTCAAGACCGGAGCGCAAATCCAGCTTTGCCAGGTCGATTCCGCTTGTGATAAACGGAAATCCCGGAATGATAAAGAGCATGGAACAGATGTATCCGGCTTCGTGAATTGATGGTACATTGAAAGCCATCTCTGCAATTTTTAAAAATGCCGCATATATGAAGCATGAGGCAGAAATTGATACCGCTATATTTAGGAACAAGGTAAAATGATGCTTTATAAGCTTTGTACGTATGAGATTTCCGATGCCAGCTGCTACAAATGCCAGTATCATTTCAATAGGGCCTCCTCCGAGCAAAAATGTGAAGGCACAGCATGCTATAGCTGCTGCAAGTCCAAGCCTTGCAGGGGAGTAAATGGCATGAATCTGTTCAATCTCATCAAGTCGCCGGTGAATTTCTTCGCCAGTCAGGTGGGCTTCCTCTGTTGGAAAATTGTCGACAAACTGCTCCATGCGATAGAGCTTTGATGTGTTTACACCTGTGTTTGCTATGCTGAGTGACTGTGATATACAGTCATTTCCGTCAAAGCAGTTAAACTCGATTGACATAAGTCCGACATCCACTGTACATGTGACACCAAGCTCCTTTGAGAGCCGGTTCATGGAGGTTCTCACACGCCAGGCTCCTGTGCCGCAGGAGAGCATGATGAGTCCGACACGTCCGATTACAGAGGCTTTTTCAATCAGTCCCGCCTTATCTATGAGTATATTTCCATCCTGTCTGGCATAATCATGCCAGGGGATTTCCATATGATTTTTTTCCATGATATCTGTGTAGCTGTTATCTGCCATAAATTATCGCCTCGGCCTTTTGTACATGTTTTTCAAGATTTTTTAGGAAATGAGAGCTTCGCAGGAAAATACCAATTTCATCATACCGCTTGTCATTTTCCACAAGAGAGTCCTGACCGTAAAAAACATATGCCATAGGAAGCTCCTTTTCAATCTGTATCATCAGATCCCATACGGCAGAGTAAGCCTCAGCCTCAGTCTCCTTGAGTTTTACGGTATCGGGAAGCTCTCGTATCAAGAGTATTCCGTCATGCTTTACAATGACCTGCTGCGTGGGAGTCATATGCTCGGAATCATATGTGTGACTGTAGCGGTAAGCCTGTGCATAGTAGATATCCTTTTTGTCTGGCATATCGTTGTATATTTCGTGAAAATGTATATAGTTCTTGTCGTGAGATATGTGTTTATACTCGGGCAGCGGATTTCCGTACTCATCGGTCATGATTATCGGATTTTGATGTCCGTCGGCATTGAACCTGTACGGTATGATATATGAATTGCGCAGCAAATCAAATACGGTGTTGTTGCACAGACACATAAGCAGTGCGGAAAGATCGCGGTTGGTATATGCATTGAAGAGAGCTTTAGCAAATTTTTCTGCCGGAAGTGATACATCAAATTCATCGTTGTAAACCAGATTTTCATTGAAGGTTTCCATAAGCCTGTCACACGCCCATGGATCGTTTAGTATCTTCTGAAACAGCATTTCTGTATGGTCTTCTCTTGGAAACATTGTCTTTTCACTCATTTGAAACACGTCCTTTTCTTATATATATAATCAATATTTCTCTTTTGAGCATTTATGATTATACAATTATGATTATAATAAGTAAAAAGTATAATTGATATAATTGAAATATCATATTATTATATCATTAGTATCTGTGTATTACCGGAAAAATGAACGGTAAAACGATAATAAAAAGGAGGCTTTGAATATGGAT
>OGHU01001955.1_pt1 | contig 11232 bp, 7 predicted proteins | sample 1571521 | NCBI WGS metagenome assembly OGHU01 (sample SAMEA2581963, study PRJEB24529) | metagenome | biome: Human gut stool | place: China | collected 2011 | reverse complement strand
TTGTAGCCCTTGATGATGCCCTGCGCCCGGGCCAGGTCGATCATCGCCGCCACCTCGGCGGGGGATTTATTCAGCATGGTGGCAATGTCCTCAATGGGCAGCCGCGCATTGTCTTCCAGGATCTTCAAAAGCTGTTCCATAGTATCTTGCTCCTTCTCAGCCCGTAATCGGGAAATAAATTATCTATAAGTATAGCACAAGCTGTAAAAGATTGCACCCAATTTTTGGGATAGAATGTCTTTTTCCCCTCGTGTCTGTTCTTTTTTACAAAAAGTGTGTTCAAATTTTGCCAAATCTGCTATACTGAAAGAGTAACCGTGTGCTGGCTCTTTTTGCGGCACGATCCAATCACAAGAAAACGAGGGTGGAAACGATGAAAGCATTCATTACCGTCATTGGTCACGATACCGTGGGCGTTGTTGCCAAGGTCGCTGGTCTGTGCACCGAACTGAACATCAATATCGAGGACGTGACCCAGAGCATCCTGCAGGGCATGTTCGCCATGATCATGCTGGTGGATATCAGCAACTGCAATGTGGGCCACGAAGAGCTGCACAAGCGCTGCGATGCACTGGCCGCCGAGATGGGCATGCAGATCAATGTTACCCGTCAGGAAGTTTTTGATGCCATGCACACCATCTGATGGAGGGAGTACACAGCTATGAGTATGTTTAATACCGGTGACATTCTCGAGACCATCGAGATGTTCACTCAGGACAATCTGGACGTGCGCACCGTCACCATGGGCATCAGTCTGCTGGACTGCATCGACCCGGACCCCAGGAAAGCCTGCGAAAAAATTTATAACAAGATCACCACCCGCGCCGCCCGGCTCGTTCCGGCTGTGGAGCACATCAGCGCCGAGTACGGCATCCCCATCATCAACAAGCGCATCAGCGTCACCCCCATCGCCATGCTGCTGGGTGCCTGCCCGGATGCCGACCCGGTGGACTTTGCCAAGACCCTCGACGCCGCCGGCAAGAAGGTGGGCGTCAACTTCGTGGGCGGCTACACCGCCCTCGTCCACAAGGGCTTCTCGGCGGGCGACCTGCGCCTCATCGAGTCCATCCCCCGCGCACTGGCCGAGACGGACATCGTCTGCAGCTCGGTGAACATCGGTGCCACCAAGGCGGGCCTGAACATGGACGCCATCAAACTGATGGGTGAGGCCGTCAAGACGGCCAGCGAGCTCACCGCCGACCGTCAGTGCATCGGCGCAGCAAAGCTTGTGGTCTTCTGCAACGCGCCCGAGGACAATCCCTTTATGGCGGGTGCCTTCCACGGTCCCGGTGAGCCCGACTGCGAGATCCACGTCGGCGTCTCCGGCCCCGGCGCGGTCCGCGCCGCGCTGGCCCGGCTGCCCAAGGATGCCCCCATCGACCAGGTGGCCGAGCTGGTGAAGCGCACCGCCTTCAAGATCACCCGCGTGGGTCAGCTGGTGGCAAACCTCGCCTCTAAGGAGCTGGGCGTACCCGCCGGCATCATCGACCTGTCGCTGGCCCCCACCCCCGCCGTGGGCGACAGCGTGGCCAACATCCTCGAAGAGATGGGCCTTGAGACCTGCGGCTGCTGCGGCACCACCGCCTGCCTGGCCCTGCTGAACGACGCGGTCAAGAAGGGCGGCGTCATGGCCTCCAACCACGTTGGCGGCCTGTCGGGCGCTTTCATCCCCGTCAGCGAGGACGACGGCATGATCCACGCCGCCGAGTGCGGCTGCCTGACCATCGAAAAGCTGGAAGCCATGACAGCTGTCTGCTCGGTGGGCATCGATATGGTCATCATCCCGGGCGACACCACCCCGGCCGTCATCAGCGCCCTGATCGCCGACGAAGCCGCCATCGGCATGGTGAACAGCAAGACCACCGCCGTGCGCGTCATCCCCGCCATCGGCCATAAAGCCGGCGACGTGCTGGACTTCGGCGGCCTGCTGGGCCACGCGCCCATCATGCCCATCAGCCAGTACAGCCCTGCGGTCATGATCCACCGCGGCGGCCGCATCCCCGCCCCGATGCAGGCATTGAAAAACTGATTGCAATACACACCGCCCATGCCGGATTTGGCATGGGCGGTGTTTTTGTGGTATAATCAGGATGATAAATTGGAATTTGAGAAGGTAAGTGAATGGGATACCACGATACAAGATACCATGGAGGAATATGATAATGTCGAAAGATGAGTATTTGATAACCGATACGCCCCTCAAAGCGTTGACGGTTTTTGCAATGCCAATGATTCTTGGAAGTTTTTTTCAGCAAATATACAATATGGCCGACTCTATTATTGTCGGCCAGTTTGTTGGTTCTTCCGCACTTGCAGCTGTCGGTGCATGTGCAGCATTGACCAATGTGTTCATTTGTGTGGCACTGGGAGCCGGTGTCGGAGCCGGTGTGCTTGTGAGCCGTTATTTCGGAGCCAGGGAGTATGGCAAAATGAAAACAATCGTGTCAACCTCCTTGATTAGCTTTTTGCTTCTAAGTATAGTCCTTGGTGTTTTTGGCTTTTTCTTCGCCAACTCGATGATGAGTGGACTGCAAACCCCTGCCGACATACTGGATGATGCAGTACTGTATCTGCGGGTCTATTTTGTGGGCTTTCCGTTTCTGTTTATGTATAACATTCTTTCTACCATGTTCACCTCAATCGGCGAATCCAAAATTCCGCTAGGACTGCTGATTTTTTCGTCCATCCTGAATATTTTAATGGATCTTTGGATGGTAGCCGGGCTAGGTCTCGGTGTGTTCGGTGCGGCTATTGCAACCCTGATTGCACAGGGAATTTCCGCAGTGTTTTCGTTTTTGATTTTCTTTGCACGGATGCAGCAATATAAAAGCCCCTTTAACAGGTTTGAACGGCAGGAGCTGTATTCCATGCTTCGCATTGCGGTGCCGTCGGTTTTACAGCAGTCCACAGTGTCCATCGGTATGATGATTGTGCAGGCAGTGGTAAATCCTTTCGGTACACAGGCACTCGCCGGGTATACAGCAACGATGAGGGTGGAAAATGTTTTTTCATTGATCTTTGTATCCATCGGCAATGCGGTTTCGCCGTATGTTTCCCAAAACCTTGGCGCAGGCAAACCCCAACGCATCAAAAAAGGCTACCATGCGGCGCTGGTGCTGGACGTGTGCTTTGCCGTTCTTGCTTTTCTCGTCATTGAAACGCTACACACGCAGATCTCCTCGCTGTTCTTAGGAAAAGACGGAACGGCGTTTGCCTATCAGGTGTCTGGTGATTATATGAGGTGGCTTGGTTACTTTTTCATCTTCATGGGTATCAAGATGGCAACCGATGGAGTTCTTCGCGGTCTCGGAATTATGCGTCCGTTCCTCGTTGCAAACATGGTGAACCTTGCGATTCGTCTGTCCGTTGCCCTGATCTGTGCACCGCGTTTCGGCATTGCCTTTGTCTGGCTTGCTGTACCAGCTGGTTGGCTTGCAAACTTTTTAATCTCCTATGTGGCTCTCAGGAGATCATGGCCGACTGATAAAATGGCATCCATTAGTTAACTTCAAGTTGGCAAGTTTTAATCGTGTGTATGCTTATATTACACAAGTGTGCAGGTTATTTGACAAGGACATTCATAGATTCAGTATTTATTCAAAGTTCTTGTATACAATGCTTCCAAAGGGACATGGTGGAGAGAAGATAAATATTGATGACAAAGTTCTTCTTGAATACTATAAGCTGGAAAAAGACTTTGAAGGTCCGATAGAGCTTGAAAGCATAGAAGGTGGATATACACCTATCTCCGGTGATTCTGGTCATAGAGAGCCTAAGAAAGACCCGCTGACAGTAATCATTGATAAGATAAACGAAAAGTATGGCACTCATTTTACTGAAATGGATAAAGTACTTGTTCAGATGGAAAATGATTATGCCAATCAGGAAAAATGGCAGAGCTACGTAAAGAACAATGACCGAGCAACATTTATGTTGTTATTTGAAAAGGATTTTCCGAATATGGCAGCAGACAGATATGAGCAGAATGACCAGTTTTTCAGAAAACTATTTGACGATCCGGATATGATGAAGCAGGTAATGGAAACTGTAGGTTCTGTATTGTATGAGAGATTGAAGAAGAAATATATCTTTGATCCAAAGTTGGGAGTAATTGGAGAGGCGACACCGGAGACTTATGTGGAAGATACATATTTGACGAAGAAATAAGGAAGTGAAAACATGCAGTTAGGATGGATAGATTTTTCAAAAGAAGACCGGCAGAAGGCATTAGATGTGATCAACCTTCTGAGTGAACAGGGAGCAGTCGATGAACTTGGAATCGGCATTATTCGTGATGCTTTTGCCAACTATTTCTTTCCGGGGACTTCTACCATCCAGACCAGGGCAAAGTATTTTCTAATTGTTCCATATGTGCTTCGAGAAGCTGTCGATGGTAGATATGGGAAAGATGTTAACAGAGTTCTTAGGGCGATTGATTCTGCTGAAAAAGATTGTGGAATCAGGCTGTTAGAAGCAGATCCAAAGGCAGAAGGAGTCATTGGAACCCGTGTTCTGCCAAATGGCTGGGTGGCGAGAAAACCTTCAGATATTTACTGGAATGGGATTCGTACCTTTGGAATATTCTGTGATTATGGTCTGTCTATACCGGAGTATGTTTCATTGGCGGTAAAGCTAAAAGAACAGAAGTCCGTCAGCCGGTTGGGAAACAGGAATGATGATGCAGAGGAAAATGATAAGGATGATTCGGATGCAGGAGATATTGGCAATATTAGATTCTGGAATCTTCCGATTTATCATGATGATTGGAGAGACAACCTTACAATAGAGCTGACGCAGGAGGAAGCAATCTATCTGGATAAGCAGATTCAGAAGTCAACGAAAGGGTCTCTTTTGGCATATGTGTTGAAAAATCGTATTGATTTGAATGAATATGATGATTTTGCTTCTTTAACGGCTGAACTATCAGAAAAAGTAAGTGAAAAGCTGGCATATATGATGAAGCTTGCCTGCGATTTTAATAATCTGGTGTATATGGCAAGAGTAAGATACAATGTCATGCTTTCGGAAGGCGAGAATACATACGTAAATGATGAATGGAGCAGGTTGCTTCCGGATATAAGGCATAATGCGACAGTAGATCTGAATGCAGTGTTTGGAGAATTGCAGTTGATCAATCCAAGGGCAAAGAGCTTTCTGTGTGGGATACAAGCAGCATTTATGGCATCTGATTTTGATATGGCTGATGAACTGATTCGTAAGAGGGAACGGAGCCTGAAAGGAGCAGCCAGAGCGAAGTTAAGCAGAACAAAGGAATTTGATCATTCAAAATGGGTAGGTGGTGGAATGCTCGATTACAGATTCTCAAATGCCAGAAGAATTGTGAATGACATCTATGCCGGGGAGGTGAGTGCTGATGTTTAGACCGGATTCAAACCGAGATAGAACGGATTACAGCGGTATTTTGATGCCTCCGGACGGATATAGATTGGACAGAGCAGTAGGTACTACATATTCACTTGACCTGGAAGCACTCACAGCTGTGGCGATATGCTTTGGATTATCTGAAGAAACAGATAGTAAGCTTATGCAAAATCCAATTGGTATGCTGAATGCATTGCAGAAGGTATCAGATAAAATCGTGCTGTTTTGTGAAGCAGGACAGATTAAAGTGCCAACAAAACCGACTGCACTATCTATTTTATTAGAGAAAATGGTAGTAGAGGTCGCACTTCCAAAAGATAGACAGCTTGGTCGATATCCGTCATTTCATCCGAAAACATGGGTATTAGCATATGTAAACGCTGATGGAGATAAAAAATATCGTTTTGTGGTAATGAGCAGAAATCTGACTTTTGACAGGAGCTGGGATATCAGCTTTGCAATGGATAGCAGTAAAAATGTCAGACAGAAGAAAAAGACAGAAGCAATCTGTGATTTTCTGGATTATCTTGTAACGAATGTGCATAATACCAGCAATAATGCCGGAAAGAAAAGAAATCTGATTCGTGGATTATGTGAAGACATTAAGGATGTATCCTTTTCACTTGATAGTAAAATATTTGGAGAGAATTTTGAAGTGCTTCCACTTGGTATTGGAAAAAATGCCTACCGGATGCAGGAGGATATTCTATTCTGCAAGGAAAGAGGAAATGCCAATTCGACATTTAACGAGCTTGTAGTGATGTCTCCGTTTTTATCAGAAAGTGTGATTGCTGATTTTAACCTTACAGATAGGGCATTGTCGGACTGTAAGAGAACACTTATTACCAGACGTTCTGAGCTTGGAAAACTCAAAGCGTCAGATGTAGATAATTTTACCATCTATGCATTAAAGGATGAGATTATAGATGGTGAGGAAGAAATTTCAGATGAACTCGCAGATAAAAAGAAACAGGATATTCATGCAAAAATCTATCTGAGAAGGAAATATTCAGATGTTGACCTGTATCTTGGTTCCATGAATGCTTCCTATTCTGCAATTAATAAAAATGTTGAAATGATGTTGTGGCTTGGTACAAAGAATATGTATCTGAATGGGGATAAATTCTTAGAGGATATATTCTGTGGACCGGTAGGAGATGCAAAGAATCCATTTGAGCAGGTTACAGTAGCGGATGCTGTTTTGGAAACAGAAAGTGACAATAGAAATCTGCTGGAGCAGAAAATTAAGGACTTGTGCCGAGTGAAAAGGCAGGCTGTAATTTCAGAAGATAATGAGAATGCCGGAAAGTACAAGATAGAGGTTGAGTTCAATGGTATTGAATCTGATAGCAGGGTTACAGTATCACCATTTAATTCAAAGCAGGAGCAGACGTTGTCAGAACATATAGAGTTTTCAGAGCTTGAGATATTGCAGTTATCTGAGTTCTATGAGATTACTGCAAGATCAGGTGATGATACAATCCGCAGAATTATTATGATCCCTACAAGTGGTTTCCCGGATGACAGAGAAAGTGCTGCAGTAAACAGTGTGGTAAAAGACAGGGCATCATTTGTTGAGTACATAGCGTTTGTACTTGGCGATGATTATGTAGCATCTATGCTTGAAGGAAAGCAGATGGGCGAATCCGGCTTTTTTGCTAATTCGAGTGATGCAATGCCAGCACTCTATGAAAAGATGTTAAAAACATCTGTAGAAGAGCCGGAAAGAATAAAAGACATTGGATATGTGCTTAAGATGGTTACAGATAAGGATATTATACCGGACGAATTCCGCAAGCTGTATGAGACTTTTTGTAATACTTTGAAAATCAGAAGATAACGAGGCGATGTTATGTCACTATTTAATATAGATGAAATTGAAAAGCGCACCCTCTCTGGTCTGAAGGATTTTCAAAGAGCGACTGTTGAGAGAGTGGATTATCTGTTCCGGCATAATCAGAATCGTGTGCTTGTAGCAGATGAAGTGGGTATGGGAAAAACTCTTATTGCCAGAGGAGCAATTGTAAAGACAGCAAGACTTAGAATCGAAGAGAAAGATGATCTGTTTAAGGTAATTTATATCTGCTCTAATCAGAACATAGCAAATCAGAATATCAGAAAACTTGATGTAACAGGAAAGAATACCATCGGCTCAGTATCAGATACCAGACTGTCTATGCAGCATTTAAAGATTACCGAGCAGGAAAATGATCCGCAGATAAAGGAAGGTTTTATACAGCTTATCCCACTTACACCGGAAACATCTTTCCGCATGACCACCGGAGGTGGAAGTGTGCAGGAAAGAGCACTTATGTATGCCATTTTAAGGAGAATGCCGGATTTTAAAGGACATGCAACTTCTCTTGAAAAATTTATGATAATGGATGCTGTAAAAGCATGGGATGGATGGGCAAAATGGAACTTTGAAAATCGTGTGGCAGAATGCGAAAAGATGACGAAGGGTGTCTATCCACAAAATGTGATAGAAAAAATCCTTAATTATCAGGAGTATGAAAGTATAAGGGACATGCTGCTTAATCATTTGCATGAAAGAAGATACAATAAACAGCTTACATATTCCAATTACTATGTGATGAATAAGCTTCGTGTGATGTTTGCGAGAATCAGTGTATCTATGCTTGAGCCGGATCTGGTAATCATGGATGAGTTTCAGAGATTTAAGTTTCTTTTGTCATCCGATGACAGTGAGCTTGGTATTCTTGCACACAGTTTCCTTAGTGGACATGATACAAGGGTACTTCTGTTGTCGGCTACACCATATAAATTGTATTCTACCCTTGAAGAGATAGATGAAAATCAGCTTGATGAGCATTATGCAGAGTTTTTTCAGGTTATGAACTTTCTTTTTGATGATGAAGTCAAAGACATTAAATTCAAGGAAGTGTGGAAGAATTATTCACATGCTCTAAGTGAGTTGAAAGCAGGAGACAGTGCAATTATCCGTATGAAGGAATTAGCAGAAAATGCCATGTATCAGGGAGTCAGCAGGACAGAGCGTATATCTGTCATGGATTCCGGTGATTATACGGATGACAGCAGCGTGAAGCATCATTTGCAGATAGATGAAAATGATATAAACTCCTATATACAGATGTCACGATTGCTGTCAAAAACGGATTCAAATCATTCTTTACCGGTAGATTATGCAAAGAGCTGTCCGTATCTTATGTCCTTTATGAAGAAATATAAGATTAAAGAGCAGATTGAAAAATATTATACAAAATATCCAGATGAATTTGGAAGTGAAAGAGAACAAAGTCTCTTGTGGCTGAATCGCAATAAAATCAATAAATATGATGAACTGCCGAAAACCAATGCAAGGCTTGAGGCACTGAAAGAAAAAGCATTTACCGGCGGTGCAGAAAAATATCTGTGGATTCCTCCATCACTGCCATATTATGAGATGCAGGGAGCATATAAAAACAGCAAAGGCTTTTCAAAAATACTTGTATTTTCTGCATGGGAGATGGTTCCACGAATGATAGGTGCGCTTGTTTCCTATGAGGCGGAAAGACTTACAGTTGGAAAACTGGTACATCAGATAAAGAATCAGGATAAGAAGAATACGGGGTATTTTGCGGAAGGTTCGAGACGATACCCGGTGGCAAGGCTCAGGTTTAATGTTTCAAATGGAGAAGTAAGAGGCATGAGCCTGTTTGCACTGCTTTATCCTTCAAAGACACTTTCTGATATGTATTTACCGATTGAGTCATTGAATCATCATGAATCATTAGAAGTAATAGAGAAATCTGTACGGCTGAAACTGAAAGAGAAGCTTGCGATAATCGAAGAAAAGTATGGTGATTCGGGTAACAATAAGGAAGATGCCAGGTGGTATTATCTTGCACCGATGCTCATGGATGGAGTCATCTATGCAAAGCATTGGATAGAGGATATTGTGTGGGAAATGAATACAGACGAAGAGGATACAACATCTGAGGTCAGAAGCAGTTCAAAGGATAAGAGAAATAAGGGCTTTATTGCTCATATTGATAAGCTAAGAAGTTATTTGGATGCCCCGGAGGAGATTCATCTTGGAAGAAAGCCGGAGGATCTTCTGGAAACATTGGTAAATATGGTACTGGGTTCGCCAGCAATATGCATTTATCGTTCTAATGGAAGAAGCACAGCCAGAGCAACATCGCTTGCAAAGGTATTTGTCAATAATTTCAATTTGCCGGAGTCAACAGCTATCATTGATCTTGCTTATGGCAGATGCAGGGATGATAATTCCCATTGGCAGAATGTACTTAAATACTGTAAAGATGGCTGTTTTCAGGCAATGATTGATGAATATATCCATATGCTGAAAGAAACAGCAGGTTTTCAGTCGGATGGAAATCAGTATCAGATCGTGCATGACATGATGATGGATTCATTGAAAATACATACAGCCACCTATATCGCTGATACTTATCCTGATTTCAAAAAGCGTATTAATGGAGCTGACAGGAAGAGTGATGGATGTCGAATAAGGTCGAGTTATGCAGTTGGATTTACAAAGGATGCAGGAGATAATTCCAAGGTAGTCATGCGTAAAGAAAATATCAGAAATGCCTTTAACTCACCAATGCGTCCATTTGTGCTTGCCACAACATCAATCGGACAGGAAGGACTGGATTTTCATAATTACTGCCGAGTGATTATGCACTGGAATCTTCCAAGTAATCCCATAGATTTGGAACAAAGGGAAGGCAGAATCAATAGATTTAAGTGTCTGGCAATAAGACAGAATGTTGCTGATAAATATGGTAAGGCAGATGGTATCACATTTAAGCGAGACATATGGACAGAAATGTTTGAGGCTGCTAAAGCGGAAAAGCAGAATGATCAGTCAGAGCTTGTACCATTCTGGTGTTTTGGAAAAAATCAGAGTGTAAAAATAGAAAGGCTTGTGCCAATGTATCCTATGAGTAAGGATGAGATGAATTATGAAAGGCTGATAAAGATATTGTCTCTTTACAGACTTACATTAGGGCAGGCAAGGCAGGAAGAACTTCTGGAGTATTTATTCAAGGAGTTCAAGGACACAAGTGGATTGAAGAAATTGTTTATCGACTTGAGTCCATTTTCAAAGGGAAAAGAAGGTTGATATGATGAGAATACTTTTTTGTAACATAGCGTGGATGAAGGAGTATCGAGGAAATGAAGATGGAAAGGATACTCCGTTAAATGGTGGAAGCTATGTTGATGAGACAGGAGATGCCCATGAAAAATATAATTTTACACCAGTGAATATGGAGGGGCTTATGGTATTATAGTGTCAAGTTAGTAAGAACCTAATAAATACAAGAGGTTTTGCTGATTTAGTCCTATGAAAAAACTGCTGTCGGAACAGCAAAAAGTGATTAGGATGAGCTCATTTTTAATCTTGAAACTGAAAAATAAGCTACTTGACACTAAATTACCATTAAGTATTTTAATGGTGTATGAAGTGTACCCCAAATGAGGTGATAACTGAATAAATAAGTGTATTTAGGTAGGACTAAATTAGCTCTTGTGTGGACAAGTTCCATGTTCATTAAGCTGACTTAGTCCTACTTTTTTTGCTCGGAAAAGGAGGATAAGGTTTGGCAATGACAAAGCGAGAGTTAATTCAGTTTATGGACGAGTTGGTGGAATTAGCCAGCGAGGAAAATAAGTTAAGAGCAATCTTGGTAAAGGAAAAATTTATCAATGACTTTGAAAAAAGTTATGAGTATGAAAAGGAGGTTCAGACAGAGATTACAGAACTGCCACCATATTATATAGCGGCAATGCCGGATTTGATACAGGCAGAAGGATCGGCAAAGGGAATAGCTGCATTGACAGAGTGTGTGGAGTGTACCC
>OGHU01001942.1_pt1 | contig 11267 bp, 8 predicted proteins | sample 1571521 | NCBI WGS metagenome assembly OGHU01 (sample SAMEA2581963, study PRJEB24529) | metagenome | biome: Human gut stool | place: China | collected 2011 | reverse complement strand
GGGCCCTGCGCCCTGCAAAAATTTCGGAGTGTGGCCACACCCGAATTGCTTGCCAAAACGCGCAACCCGCAACATGGCGCAAAAAAACGGAGGTTACGCTTTCTTTTACGTTTCCTCCGTTTCTTTCGATGCTTTCATCGCTTGGATTGTAGCTTCAACGATTTTCAATTCTCTTTCGTCCAAGGCGTTCAACATGGCATCAATCCGCTTCCTGCACTCGCTCCCGCTATTCTGGGACGGGTAAAAGTATTGATCCACCGATATATCAAACATTGTGACCATCTGATAAAAGGTGTTGAAGCTTGGATGCTGACCATCATTTTCATTATACATAATGGTACGCGGAGCGCGGTCAACAATATAGGCCAGTTGCTCCTGTGTCATGCCGCTGGCTTCTCTTGCACGCTTGATGGCGAGCCCTATATCGTGAAAATCAAAGCGTCTTTCATCTCGTTCTATCTTCATAACATCACCTGATATGATTTTACATTTCATGTGATATTATTTGAACGACTGTGTATTTCATACTACTGACTATTTAATTTCACATACGCAAAATTGATGATCGCGGAAATGTGAGGTACAATATACCTATAACTTTGGGACAATTTGTCCCGAAGATCAGAGGTTGGTATCTAAAATAAAATCAGAAATATTGTGAGGTTTCTGTGACATTTGGGTGCTATACTGAAAATGAAGGAGTGTGATACCATGCGAATTTTAGTAGTCGAGGATGATCGGCTTTTGAATAATACTTTATGCTATAACTTGAATACTGCGGGCTATACGGTTGATTCTGCACTGACAAAATCAGTGGCCAGTAGTTTCTTGACAAAGCAGGACTATGACCTGATTGTGCTGGATGTAAATTTGCCGGACGGGAACGGTTTTGACTTCTGCCGGGAAATAAAAGAGCGTCGCCCTGATACCGTTATTATTTTTCTGACCGCAAATGATATGGAAAGCGATATGCTCAAAGGGTATGAACTGGGCGCAGAGGATTATGTGACAAAACCTTTCCCTATGAGCGTCTTTCAAAAGAAATTAGCGGTAGTGCTGGGTAGGCTGACAAAACAATATGGTGGTGATACTTATGAGGATGGCACACTGACCATCAATTTTTCAGAAATGAGTGCTACTCTATCAGGAAAGCCACTTACATTCACCCCACTGGAATATCGACTTTTGAAAATCCTGATGAAAAATCCGCAGATTGTTTTGACCCGGCAAGTCTTGTTGGAAAAGCTGTGGGACGCAGACGGAAATTTTGTGGATGAACACGCTCTGACTGCGGCGATCAGCCGGGTACGAAACAAAATCGAAACACCTGACCGTCAGTATATCAAAACGGTATATGGTATGGGCTATATGTGGATCGGAGGAGTGCTGAAATGAATGTGCGAAAACTTTCCGTCAACAAAGCCTGTATCTTTTTTGCTGTTCTCCTGCTGGTGGCAATGGGGACGGTTTCAGCAGCTTTGTATGGGCTGACCCAAAATATAACCGCTGTCTGGTATGTATTATTGTTCGGCATTTTTGTGCTGGTTTGCGCTGTTTGTTTTATGGTGCTGGTTCGCCGCAAACTGGCAATGTTCTCCGATGCTTTTTGCAGTTTAATGGATGATATGTTATCCGGGAATATGCAGCCGAAACAGACTGTGGAAGAAGAAAGTCTTTTCTATAAAATTGAATATCGGCTGAACCGTTTATATGAAGTCATGCAGGAAAACAAGAACGGCATTGCACAAGAACGGGCTGACCTGCAAGAACTGATTTCCGACATCTCCCATCAGGTCAAGACCCCGATTGCGAACTTGAAAATGATTAACAGCACTCTGCTTGAAAATGAAGTCCCTGTGCAAAAACAAAAAGAGTTTCTAACGGCACAGGCCAGCCAGCTTGATAAACTGGATTTTCTCATGCAGGCTATGATTAAAACCTCTCGTTTGGAAACAGGTGTTATTTCTCTGGAAAAGAAAAGCCAGCCGCTTTATGACACGCTTGCCGCCGCATTGGGAGGTATTCTTCTGAACGCCGAGAAAAAACAGATCAATGTTCAAGTGGACTGCCCGGAGAACTTGGTCGTTTCCCATGACAGAAAATGGACAAGCGAAGCACTGTTCAATATTTTGGACAATGCAGTGAAATATACGCCGGAGGGCGGTCAAATCCGTGTTTCGGTTGAAAGTTGGGAAATGTATGTGAAAATCGACATTGCAGATACAGGCATTGGCATTTCAGAACAGCATCAGGGAGCAATTTTCAAGCGTTTCTATCGAGAGGACATCGTACATGATGTAGATGGAATTGGTATTGGTCTATATCTGGCTCGTGAGATCGTAACCTTGCAAGGCGGTTATATCCGGGTAACATCCGAGGTTGGGAGGGGTTCAACTTTTTCCGTCTTTCTGCCTCGACAATAAAATAAGTACGCTAAAAAACAAAATGTCACAGGCCTATGACATTTGAGCTTTAATTAAACAGAGGTATTTTGTTTCCCGTGACATTTCTGTGAGGTTTACCTTTTATGATAGAGCCATCAAAAAGAAAGGGTGGTGTTCTATATGAACATATTACAAACGACAGATTTGAAGAAATATTACGGCACCGAACCGAACATTACAAAAGCATTGGATGGCGTGACCCTATCCATTGAGGAAGGTGAATTTGTTGCCATTGTTGGTACTTCCGGCAGCGGTAAGTCTACTTTGCTGAACATGATGGGCGGGTTAGATACGCCAACTTCCGGCAGTATTAAAGTAAAAGGGAAAGAATTATCGAAACTCAAGGATGAACAGCTTACCATCTTCCGCAGACGTAACATCGGGTTTATCTTTCAGAATTACAATCTTGTTCCTGTGCTGAATGTCTATGAAAATATTGTCCTGCCGGTGGAGCTGGATGGTGATACCGTGGACAAGCGGTTTATGGATGAAGTCGTGAAAATGTTGGCTCTCGATGGGAAGCTGAACAGTATGCCTAACAATCTGTCCGGCGGCCAGCAGCAGCGTGTAGCGATTGCCCGCGCCCTTGTTTCCAAACCAGCTATTATACTTGCAGATGAACCGACAGGCAATTTGGATAGCCGGACAAGTAGTGATGTTCTTGGTTTGCTGAAAGTTACAAGTCAGAAGTTCCATCAAACGCTTGTAATGATTACCCATAACAATGAAATTGCCCAGCTTGCCGACCGAATTATCCGTATTGAGGACGGAAAAATCGCACAGTGACAGGGGGTGACATTGATGGATGATATTTTATTTGGGAACAATAATCAGGCAACAATCAATCGTCTTGCCAAAAGAAGCTACCGCGCTAATAAGCAGAGAAATGTTTTCGTTACCATCGCATTATTCTTGACCGCCTTTATGATTACATCTGTATTTAGTTTGGGGTGCAGTTATTTTGAAACCTATCAAATGCAGCAAATTCGTGCGATGGGCACGACTGCGGATGTGGCAATTACAAGCCTCTCAGAAGAACAATATGAAGAATTGAGCCGATCCAGCTTGGTATCCGTAGTTGGTGTCAGTCAGAGATTGGGCAGCATTGATACATCTGGAATGGACGATGCCCTGCTGAGTATTACTTGGATAGACGAAACAGAATGGCAAGAACACCGTGTACCAACAATTTCGGATATACACGGAGATTATCCGCAAGCAAAAAATGAAATTATGCTCCCTACATGGGCTTTGCGTGCAATGGGGATTGATGATCCACAGATAGGGATGAATATTTCCCTTTCCTATCAACTCGGAACAGATTATCAATATATCTCCGATGAATTTGTTTTGTCGGGCTATTACACAGATTATTCGGCTTCACGTGCAGGCAACCGTGGTGCCGCTTATGTTTCGGAGCTTTTTGCAACACAAACAGGGCTTCCCTTTGATAGTGTGTCTACCGCAATGATTTCTTTTTCTGATGACAGTAATGCCCTGCGATCCTGTGAAAAACTAAAACGGAAGATTTCGTTTACAGAAAGTCAGTCCTTTGAAATTGTACCTATTGCTCAGAGCAATTCCACCACCATTGTTCTTCCACTGGCTGCTATTATCGTCTTTATCATTATCAGCGGCTATTTGCTGATTTATAACATTCTGTATATCTCAATTTCAAGAGATACACAATTCTATGGACAGCTTAAAACGATAGGCACGACAAAAAGACAAATCAAGCGGATCGTGCGTTCTCAAATATTCAGAACGGCGGTGATCGGTATTCCCAGCGGCCTGATTGTCGGTGGTATTGTTTCGCTTGGACTTGTTCCGTTTGCCATGAATATGATGTACTCAAGCGATACAGACCTTGGGGAGATAGTGTCCTTTTCCCCCATTATTTTTGCGGGTGCCGCAATCTTCACATTTTTTACTGCAATCATCGGCAGCATGAAACCAGCGAAAATAGCTGCAAGTATTTCTCCTGTTGCGGCTTCACGCTATACGGAGGCAAATACAAGGAGTTACCGAGATCATAAGAGCCATAGAACAAAATTATCTCGGATGGCACGAGATAATATTTTTAGAAACCCTAAAAGCGCTTTCCTTACTTTTGCGTCCTTATTTTTAGGCTTAATATTGTTTTTGGTTTCTGCTGGTCTACTATCAAGCCTAAGTCCCGACAATTTTGTAAATCAATGGGGAGAAAGTGATTTCGCATTGACTTACAGCATTTCCGAAGAAGGAAACCTGCTCTCTGATGAAATGTTGCAGCAAATTGAAACAATGCAGGGAATTGAAAATCTGCGCGTCACTTATTCTGCTTCACCGTGGCCCACTATGGATGTCATTTACGACGAAAATGTATTCGGGAAATATATTGATTCCTTGGATGGCGTATCAGGTCTTGATTTTTCAAATGCGGAAACACGAAAAAACTATACAGATAATTTTTGGAGCGGCGTTTACGGAATAGATTCCAGATATATCGAAGAACTTAATAAAACGCTTGATAAGCCTATTGACTTAACCGCCTTTGAAAAGGGAGAGTTGGTGGTTTTGTCCGCTATGACGGATGATGAGGGAAACCTATTGATTCAGCCAGGGCAAGCAATCACCGTTGTCGGTGAGTCCGGGGAACAGGTCTTTACAGTGGCAACTGGCTTTCTGGACGCTGATTTTCAGAATGGTCGAGGAAATGAGAGAGGTACTGCCCCTGATTTGTATATCAGTGAGCAGGCAATAGAGAAGTTGTCTGGAGAAACCAAAATCTTTCGGATTGCTTTTGATACGATTGATAGCAGTTATGACAAAGGGATTATGGAGCAGCTTCAATCCATTACTGCTTCGTCACCGGGCATTACGATTCTGTCACGATATGAAAAGCAGCAAGAAATGGCCGGATATTTGCTGACCTCAAGGATTATAGCCGCAGGGTTGTCCGCTGTATTTTTGCTGATAGGAATTATGAATTTCATTAACACAATGGTTGTTAGTGTAAATACTCGGAAACATGAATTTGCAACACTTGAAAGTATAGGAATGACGAAAAAGCAAATTAGAAATGTATTGCTTTGGGAAGGCGGGTATTATTGGAGTATTTCTTTCCTACTGCTTGCCACACTGGGAACAGCGATATATATTCCAATATACTCAGCCTTTAGAAGAATGGTTCCTTATGCAGCTTTTCACTATCCTGTAATTTCTCTGTTGGTTGTCGCAGCTATTGTTTTGCTGGTCTGCTTGGCAACCCCCGTCATAACTTTCATGCAAAATGTTAAGCAAAGCGTTGTAGAGAGACTGCGGCAGAATTAAATATTTGCGATGAAAACCGGGAGATTATTCTCCCGGTTTTTCAAATCTCACAGGTTCGTGAGATTTCAGCCCATTATTCTGTCGAAACAGCGTGTGTCAGTGACATTTCTGTGAGGATTGCTTGTTAAGATAAGCGCAAAAGGAACAAGCTGCCGCACGACGGCAAAAGAAAAAAAGCCGTCGTACAGCAGCCTATCAACACGCCCATTTGAAACGGCGGCTTTGATTTTCAGAGCCGCCGTTTCTTTGCGTCTACACAAACCAATGACGACTTGTAGGGACACGGTAGCCGATGGGAGGTTATTTTGCCGTGTTCATTTTATTATTTCATTGTTCGCGTGATCTGCACCAGCTAAAAAAAGCGTAGCCCCTCCGTCGGAGCAGTCCGGTTTTGAACATGAAATTAAACAGTACATAACCGATAATACTTTTTCGTGCGCTTGTGCGGCCTTGTGTCGCACAGGCGCATTTTGCTTTCCAGACTTCGAGACAAAGTGTCCCGAGGTGCGGTGCCGTTCTCCGCCGTTACTCCATTTCGTTTCCGACCAACCCCGAACAAACTGAAATGGAGGATTTTACGATGACTACTATCAATTTGAAAGATTTTTATTATTGGTACACGCAGGATCAGCTTATCGAAGTTTCTGACGAGGTGGCCGAGGTATTCAAGGCCGATGCCCGCTATGAAATGGCCTACCAGCGGCGGCTCTCCCGGCACAAGGCGCAGTATTCTCTGGACTGCGATGACGGGATTGAGTATTCCGCTTGCCTGCATGAGCCGACCCCGCAGGAGCTCCTTGAACGGATGGAAACCTTTCTTCGTCTGTGGAACGCTCTCAATTCTCTGCCGGAGATCCAGGGCCGCAGAATTGACGCACATATCATTCTTGGCAAGTCGATTAAGGAAATTGCCGAGGCCGAGGGCGTACATGAGGAGTCTATTCGCCAGTCGATCAAGCGTGGCCTTGAACGCATGAAAAAAACTTTTTGATTTTTTCTTCTTAACCCACTTGGAATTGATGAAAAAATGTCTCGGTTTATGAGAGGAGGTTTTCTTCCTAACGCGAGGGAATAACGGCAACCCTGAGTAAGTACGTGGAGCCAGACGGTGGGTGCGCGGTGACATTTCCCAAAAGAGATTGAGCGAACAACACCAACACTGTAAATGGGCCCGGCCATCCCAAGGCCATGATCCGGCGCTGAACAGGTTGGCTGCCTGTTCCTCCGGGCTTGTCGCTTTACTTGCGTTGAGAGCGCCGCACAGAAAATAACGATTGTCTTTGGACAGGCCAAGTAAATATGTGCGGCGCTCTCTAATATTCAAAAACTATAATAAACCTCGAGACAAAGTGTCCCAAGGTGGAGTAAGGCAACAGGCCAGCATCCCGGTGGTGCTGGCCTGTTGCGTTTCCCCACCAAACAGCGGGAGGCGTTCTATCAATCTGCGAAGGAGGTTTACCGTGAAATTAACTACACAGGAACTTGAACAAATGAGAAGCGTTGACATTGGCGCGGTGGCTGCCGAGTCCCTGCCTGATGTGAGCGGTATGACCTTTGACAATGCGCTTTCCCGAAAGGAGCGCATCTCTCGATTTTTGCAGACTGTCAAAAATCCATACTGCTTTTGCATCGGTGGTGTTGGCGTGAAAATTGAATTTGCTGAAAGCGGGCCATCTCTCCAAGATAAGCTGACGGATTTCCTGCTGCGGCAAAGAAGCGGGCTGTAACTTCGGTTACAGCTCGTTTTGCTTCTTCGAGACAAAGTGTCCCGAAGCGGAGGCATCCTTGTTGTCCTCCCCGGACAGAGTTATAATATAAGTGTAATGTGATAGGGAAGGAGGAACAATGGCACGAGCAAAAAACAGAGGGTATCAGCAGAGTTTCTCTCCCTCTTACACAATCCGCCGCTGGCGGCTGGGCATCTATATCCGGCTTTCAAAGGAAGATTTGAAAAAAGGAAAAGACGATAGCAACAGCGTAAAGAACCAGCGTGACCTACTGAACGATTTTTACCGACGCAACATTGACGAGTTTGAAAGCATCACGGAATATGTGGATGATGGTCATACTGGAACGGACGCCAACCGTGAAGATTTTCAACGGCTCTTGGCGGATGTCATGAGTGGTAAAATCAACTGCGTTATAGTAAAAGACCTGTCCCGCTTCGCACGAAATTATAGCGATGCCGGAAGTTTGATCGATAACCTGTTTGTTCAAATGGGTGTTCGCTTTATCAGCCTTGCTGAGAATGTGGACAGCTACAAGAACCCCGACAGCGTTTCAAATATCATCGTTCCCATTACAAACGTGATGAACGATAATTACTGCTATCAGACTTCCAAAAAGATCCGGCAGGTATTTGATTACAAACGGCGCAACGGCCAGTATATCGGAGCATTTGCTCCTTACGGCTATGTAAAGCACCCAAAGGACAAGCACAGGCTGATTGTTGATCCCGATGCTGCTGAAAATGTCAAACTCATTTTCACAATGCTTATTCAAGGGTCATCAAAACGTGCTATCGCGCTGTACCTGAACGAACACGGCGTACCGAGCCCCTCGGCTTACAAGGTACAAAAGGGCTTGCCTGTTTCGACAAGAGGGTATGACGATCCTATGTGGGGAGCCCGCATGATCCACTCCATTCTTACCAATCCGACCTACACCGGGGATTTAGCCCAAGGCCGAAGCCGGGTGAAAAGCTACAAGGTACACCAGATTGAAGCTGTTCCACGCGAGGAATGGGTGGAAGTGGCTGGAACGCATGAGGCCATTATCGACTATGAAACTTTCGACAAGGTACAGGCTCTCTTACAGCGTGATACCCGTACTTCCCCGAAAGGCCGTGAGGTACATTTATTCAGCGGCTTTCTGAAATGTGCCGATTGCGGGCGGGCCATTACCCGATGCGTTGGCAAGAACAACAATGTATATTATTCTTGCTCAACCTACAAGAACCGTTCCCGGACAGCCTGCACCATGCACTCAATCAAGCATGAACGGCTGGAGGCTGCTGTTTTGTTCGCTGTACAGCATCAGGTACATTTGGCTGTTTCCTACTCGGAAATCGTCACGCAGATCAATTCCGCTCCAATCAAAAAAAGCCAGTCTTACCGACTGGACGATCTGATAGCTGCAAAAGAGCGGGAACTGACAAAGATAACACGCTACAAGCAATCTCTTTATCAGGACTGGAAAGACGGTGAAATCACCCAGCAGGAATACCGGGATATGAAGGCTGACTATGAACGGCAGACTTCTGATATTTCCGCGGTGCTTACCCGGCTGAACGCTGAACGCGCAGAACTGGCAAACGGTGTGGACAACGAGCATCCTGCACTGGTAGCCTTTATGAAGTATCAGAACATTGAAGCCCTCAACCGTGAAATCTTGGTTGAACTTGTGGACTATATCAAGGTCTATGAAAACGGCAATATCAGCGTGAAATTCAAATTTGCTGACGAGCTCCGCAAGATTGCCGAGTACATTGAAATCAACACTACGGAAGATACCGCAGTAGCGGGCTAACCCCCGCTACAAACCCCTTTGACAGTGTGTTTTCCTAATAGGCGCTAATCATAAGCTTTCACCTCCATAGAGCAGTAGTCATGATAATCCAACTGTATGTCGATGCGCAAAGGCTGGTTGGCAGTGAATACAAGATTAGAGATTCTATTATTGGAAACTTTCAAATCAGGGCAACTAACACAGGTTGCACTGACGATGGAAGCTTCATAATTCTGCGATTCGGCGGACATGAAGACATCCATAATACCGTTTTGTGCAGAAATCATAGGAGTAAAAACGATAGTATACTGTCCAGTAGCCTTATCACGCAGGACATTGCGAATACGTGCTGCGGAGATTGAAATGAACTTTTTATGATGCTCAACAGGAGTTTTTCCGCCACCATTTCCGGGGTTGCTCCCGCCGCCGTTTCCGCCGCCGCCACCATTTCCAGTACTTCCACTACCGCCTTCACCGGGAAGGTCAGTTACAGTGGCATCACCATCTTCATCGTCAGGAGCGTCAACCAAGGTTTGTTTGTTGTCAGGGATATTTGCATCCGAGGGTTTGGGCGGTGCCTCAACTACACGAACCTTTATCTCCTTGATTTCATCAGTGATGGATTCGGCTCGTTCCTGATTAGCAGCGTCCTCAGCATCGTTTGCCGACAGATATTCACCAACAGACGGATCGAGTTCCTCTTCTGCAATCTCATCCTTCATCGAATTCAACGAATCCTTCATGAATTTGAGCATTGTTTTCATTAGCTGATTATATTGGGCTTTATTATCCGCTCGCTCTTTTTCCCATGCAAGATGTTGTGGATTTTCAAGGTTTCTCAGATACGAATTGATGGCATCGCCTTCGATGAGCAAGGTTCCCGCAAAGGGAACAATACCATTTATGTTGCCCTTATCCTTAATTTTCATACCGGTCTGACGAATCATAGCGACTCGACGGTTGAATGTAGGTTCAATCATCAACCGGAGTGTCAGGGTTCCACTCGTTGCAGGATCATCCTTAAGTTCAAGCGTAAAAGAACGTGCGTTTTCATTGTCGGTCAACACACGATAGTACTCGTCAGCGTGTTCCTTGAAATATTCCTTATGGGAATCCATCAAATCCGGAAGCGTTTCTTTGTTGATGGTTATGCCATCAACATCTACAACTAGCGAACCGGTATAAATCGCATATAAGAATCCATCCAGAATGGACGCTACCATTTGATGCTCCCAACCCGTTTCGCCAGTGAATCCAGCAATAAAGATGTCAGTACCGGTACATTTTTCAGGTCTGGTATAATTAGGATTCAAGGAGTATTGGTTATACATCGGAGAGTTCTTGTCACATCCATAAAAACCAATTCCCTGAGTTGTTTCTTTCTTTTTATTTTTAAAAGTGGTCAGTCTTGCAACGCCTTGAGAGGCGGAGATATTATCTACGTCATAGGTGCTATAAAAAACTGTACGAAGACTTGAGCAGGCAAATGGTGCGAATTTTCCAATACCAAACGAGCCGCCATTACTACCGGACTTATTAGAAGCACCAGAAGATTTTGTCAAATTACACCATGGTGAATTATATTCATCACGTGAACCTGTCAAACCAGAGGTGTTAAAATCGCTGATTCGAAGGCATTTGATGGTGTTGGCATTCATGTCTTTTAAGGCACGTTTGAAAAAATTTCTCGCTTGCGTGGAATCCTGAATTTTCCAGAAGTCGCGAGATCGTTCAAAGGCATCTTCCAAATTAGAAGAATCCGGAATAGTCTTCGGATTGATTGTGAATGTTTCGAATTCGAGTCTAGCTGGATGAGCATTGTCGAGCCGAGCATCCAACGAATTTTGGCAAATTTCACGAGCAAGAGATTTGATAGGCGTTCCCTTGAACATCTCAACACCGGAATCCGCAATGCCAATGATTTGGCTGTGGTTGTTAGATGGGAAATTCCATTTTGGAGACAAATTAAACATCATGCCCCTCCTTATCTTAAAGTGAAACGAG
>OGHU01001913.1_pt1 | contig 11419 bp, 10 predicted proteins | sample 1571521 | NCBI WGS metagenome assembly OGHU01 (sample SAMEA2581963, study PRJEB24529) | metagenome | biome: Human gut stool | place: China | collected 2011 | reverse complement strand
CGGCTTACGATAACCACATAACAGGAAAAAGCAGATAGATTGCTACCTGCTCTTTCCATAAAACTTTATAAACTTGCTTCCTGACTCTTGGTCTTTGGTTTCTCCGGCATCTTCTGATCGGATATTTTCTGCTTCATCTTTGGAAAATCCTAATGCAAACATATTACCGAAGTAAGAAAAACAAAGTACCTTTGCTGTATCCTCTCGCTTCTTTACCATTTCTCGAACAGATGGGATTTTTTCGCCTGCTGAAAGTTGTCCACTATAAATCGCACACCTTATTTTTTTATAAGTTACAAATAAATATGTTCCACATCGTGAAACACCCGTTCATCATAAATCATAGATTTTATCTCCTTTATCACACCAACAGACAATACGATTAAAAAAATTGCCTGATTTACTCATTCGCTATTTAAGCAGAAAAAGTACAATGAAACTATCAAACGAAAAGGAGATTAAAATATGGCAACATTATTAGAAGCAAATGAAGTAACAAAAATCTATGCTAAAGGGCAACGTCCAAGCCTAAATAAAGTATCTTTCAATGTAGCAGAAAGTGAATTTATCGCTATTATGGGTGCTTCTGGCTCTGGAAAGACTACATTGCTTAATGTTCTTTCCACTATTGATACCCCTACAAGTGGCAGCATTGTAATCAATGGTGTTAATTTAAAACAACTGAGCGACACAGGTTCCGCGGATTTCCGCAGGGATAATCTTGGATTTATATTTCAGGAATACTTTTTACTTGACAGCCTTACCATCCGAGAAAACATCTCTGTCCCACTCACTTTACAAAAGCTTCCGCATAAAAAAATCGAAAAAATGGTGCGGAGTTTAGCAGAACGCTTTGGCATTGCCTCTCAGTTAGACAAATATCCAAACGAGCTGTCTGGCGGGCAGAGACAACGAGCATCGGCGGCAAGAGCCATTGTAAAACAGCCAAGTATTTTATTTGCTGATGAACCGACAGGAGCATTGGACTATCAGACAGGTAAAGCCATTTTAAAATTACTTCAGGATACATGCAGACAAAAAGGGATGACAGTTGTTGTAATTACTCATAATATGGCAATTGCACCGATGGCAGATCAGGTAATCCGCTTTAAAAATGGACAGGTAAGGAATATTACACGAAACAGTGAGCCAACACCGGTTGAACAGATTGAATGGTAGGTGACTGCTATGAAAAAGAAAGCACTGACCAAAGAATTTTTTATGTCCATAAAAAAGACATACAATCGATTCATATCTATTTGCCTGATCGTTATGCTGGGGACTGCTTTTTTTGCAGGGGTGAAAGCAGCAGAACCGGATATGCAGGAATCAGCGGATATCTTTTTTGACGACAGTAAGTTAATGGATATCAGAGTGCTGTCTACATTAGGATTAACGGAAGATGATGTTACCGCAATTTCTGCAATTGAAGGTGTAGAATCTGCGATACCTGTGTATACATATGATGTTTTGACGGAGAAAGATGAAAAGCAGCATGTGATCAAGCTAATGTCAGAAACAACAGATATAAATAAAATTACTGTGACAGAAGGCAGGATGCCGCAGGAATCCGGAGAATGTCTGGCAGACTGGCTTTTGGAACAAAATTATGGGTATAAAATCGGAGATAAGATCACAATCAGCTCCGGAGATGACAAGGCAATTGAAGACATTGTCAATACGCAGACATATACGATCACCGGATTCGGAAAATCGTCATATTATCTTGATCTGACAAGGGATTCCAGCACGATTGGTAATGGTTCCATGTCAGGATTTCTGATTATTCCGGAAGATAATTTTACGCTAGAAGCATTTACGGAAATCGATGTTCTTGTTGATGGTGCGATAGCATTGGATTGTTATAGTGATGCTTATGAAGATGCTGTTGATGAAGTTACACAGAAAATCAAAGATATTGCAGGAGATCGATGCGAAATACGATATGCCGAAGTTGTACGTGAGGCACAGGATGCGATAGCTGAAGCTGAGACAGAGGTTTCTGATGGTGAACAAGAACTTGCAGATGCAAAAGAGAAATTAGAGGATGGATGGGAACAGCTTGCAGATGCAAAGAAGGAAGTTGCAGAAGGCCAGACGGAGCTTGCAGATGCGAAAACGCAGGTCAGTGATGGGGAAAAGGAGCTTGATGAAGCTAAGGATAAAGTTGCTGACGGTGAAAAGGAACTGGCAGACGCAAAAACACAGCTTGCAGATGGACAGAATCAGATCAATCAGGCGAAGCAGCAGATTTCAGATGGTGAGGCTTCTATCGCAGCGTATAATACAGAATTAGACAATGGAAGAAAGCAGCTTGAGAGTGCTGCAGGGCAGCTTGCAGATGCGAAAACCGGATTAGAAACATTAAAATCAGGGATTGGGCAGATGGAAGATGCTTTAAATGCCAGTCAGACGGAACTGGATGCTTCCGGTGAGGATTTAAAACAGGCAAGAACAGAACTTGAAGCGAACCGTGGGCAGATCGATGGTTACAGAACGCTTGTCGCAACAATGGATTCACAAATAAATGATCTGCAGACACAGATGGATCTTCTTGTTGAGGGCAGCGAAGACTGGCAGACATTAAATACTCAGATGCAGGCTCTGATCACACAAAGAGATGCGATGCAGGTTGGTATTGCTGAATTTGATCAAAACGAAGCATTGCTTTTACAAAATGAAGCGGCTTATGAAGAAGGAAAAAAGGCATTAGATGCAAAATGGGCAGAGCTTGCTACATTGAAAAAAACATACGACAGCGGCATGGCAGACTACACGGCAGGTATGTCGGCATATGAAGACAACCTGTCAGAATTAAATGCAAATCAGGCGAAGCTTAATGCACAAAAACAGGTATTAACCGAGTCAAAACAAACCATTGCGGCGAAAGAGCAGGAATTAGCTTCTGCACAAAACACTATTGCAGAAAATGAAGCCTCCTTAGATTCAGCGAAAGCCGAAATCGCAGAAAATGAGAAAAAATTAAATGATGCACAGTCAGAGATAAATAAAAATGAGAAGAAACTGGCAGATGCAAAAAATGAGATCAAAGAAAATGAACAAAAGCTGACAGATGGTCAGGCTGAATATGATGCCGAATATGAAGAAAATCATCAAAAGCTTGAAGATGCGAAGGCTGACATTATCCAGGCGAAAGCAGATCTTGCTGATGTTGATGTACCGGAGTGGTATGTACTCGACCGTAATTATATCACTACCTGTGTTGCATATGCCCAGGATTCAGAACGTATAGGAAATATTGGAAATGTTTTTCCGGTTATATTTTTCCTTGTGGCAGCACTCGTCAGTCTGACAACGATGACGAGAATGGTGGAAGAAGAACGTGTTCAGATCGGTACACTGAAAGCGTTGGGATATAGGAAATCCAGTATTGCAGCAAAATACGTCATGTATGCATTTCTTGCTACGATGTTAGGCGGCACGATCGGTACTTTGATCGGACAGATTATTTTTCCGGCAGTCATTATGAATGCCTATAAGATCGCATATGTTACATTGACAGATTTTGTGACACCGATCCATTTAAAATATTCTCTGATTTCAATGATCGCTGCGGTTGTCAGTACCACGGCTGCCACGCTTGCGGCATGCTATAAAGAACTTCTTGCTGCACCGGCGGAATTGATGAGACCGGCTGCACCTAAAATCGGAAAACGGGTTTTTCTGGAGAAAATTACATTTATATGGAAACATCTTAATTTTTCCAATAAAGCGGCAGTGAGAAATCTGTTCCGATACAAGAAACGTTTGTTTATGACTGTACTTGGCATTGGCGGTTGTATGGGATTACTTCTTGTTGGATTTGGTGTAAAAGATTCCATCATGACGATCGGAGACAGGCAATACAATTTCATTCATACATACCAGGTTAAGATGACACTGGCCGATGCGGATACGGATGAAGAGAAACAGGAAGTTTTGGACAGTGTTCTTAAGGAGTCGACGACAAAGGCAGCTATGCTCAGTCATGAATCTACGATTGATGCATGTTGTGGAGCCAATGGAGAAAAGAAGCAAAGCACGTATTTGTTCATCCCATCCGACGCGGATGAGTTAGATGAATTTGTATCTTTGCAGAATCGTATATCCGGGCAAAAATACACGTTAGATGATGAAGGTGTGATCATTTCAGAAAAGCTGGCAACTTTGCTGGATGTATCCGAGGGTGACGATATTTATCTTGAGGTTTCAAGCTTAAATTATAAACCTGTTAAGGTAATGCACATTGCGGAAAATTATTATTACCATTATGTTTATATGACACCGGAATGCTACCAGTCATTATTTGGGAAAGATATTGAGTATGATGAAATATTTGTCGTAAATAAAGACCCGGAAGATATTTCTTATGAAAATGATTTTTCGGCAAAATATCTTGATAACAATGCAGTGTCAGGAATCACATTTACGCGTACAATATCAGACCGGATAGAATCAATGATCACAAGTATGAATATTGTTACCTATGTACTTGTTGTGTCTGCAGGACTGCTTGCATTTATTGTTTTATACAATTTAAATAACATTAACATCAGTGAGCGTCAGAGGGAGCTGGCGACGCTGAAAGTGCTTGGCTTTTATGATGGGGAAATATCAATGTATGTATTCAGGGAAAATATTATGCTGACAGTGCTCGGTACAATTTTTGGTATTTTCTTTGGAATATGGCTGCACCGGTTTGTCATCTTAACAGCAGAACTTGATATTATGATGTTTGGCCGGCAGATTTATACAAAAAGTTATATCTATAGTATTTTACTTACAATCGGTTTTTCTATTATTGTGAATATCGTGATGCATTGGAAAATGAAAAAAATAGATATGATCGAATCATTAAAGAGCGTCGAATAACTTCTGCTTGCGTATATTATTTGCAGACAGTATAATCGTATGGTCAGTCAATTGACATATATGAATACTAAGAACTAAGGAAGAACTACTGTATGTTAAATAAAAAAGATTTCTTAAAATATGCATCGACATTAGCATTTCCGATTATGCTCCAAAATCTGATCGGAACATTGGTAAACATTGCAGACACGGTAATGCTTGGATACGTGAGCCAGACTGCCATGTCGGCGTCATCGCTTGCGAACCAGTATACGTTTATTCTTTTCTGCTTATATTATGGAATGGCAACAGGTACTTCGGTTTTATGTGCCCAGTACTGGGGAAAAGGTGATAAAAAGACAGTTGAGACGATTCTTGGCCTCGCAGAACGGATATCCCTGATTATTTCTCTTATATTTTTTGTTATCTCTTTTACTATGCCAACGGCAATTATGAAGATTTTTACAAACAGTCCTGAGACGATCGCTGCAGGAAGTGAGTATCTGAAGGTGATTTCATTTTCATTTGTATTCATGGGATTCTCACAGATTTTTATGAGTGCGCTCCGAAGCATCGGAAAAATCATGCTGCCGTCGGTTACATATATTGTTTCGCTTTGTGTGAATGTACTTTGTAATGCAACTTTTATTTTTGGATTGTTTGGTCTTCCAAAGCTCGGTGTTACCGGTGTTGCACTTGGTACTGTGATTGCCAGAATCTCAGAAGTGTTGATTTGTCTGATTTACTCATTACGCAGTTCAGACGTCAGATTCAGAATAAAATATTTCTTTGCAAAATCAGATATTTTATTACAGGACTTTATAAAAATTGCAACTCCGGCCGTGATAAATGACGTTGTCTGGAGCTTTGCCAATTCAGCGTTTGCAGCAATTCTTGGACATATTGGAGATGATATGGTTGCAGCAAATGCCGTTGCTGTTATGGTGGTAAATATCGGCGCTATCGCCTGCCGTGGTTTTGCCAACGCTACTACGATCATTGTCAGTCAGGAACTTGGGAAAGACCGCATCGATACAGCAAGAGAGTACGGAAAACGAATGCTTAGAATAACATTTATTGTCAGCCTGATCGGATGTGTCGTTATTCTGGCGATCCGTCCTATGATACTGGATTTCTACCGGGATAAATTAACAGAGACGGCTATTTATTATCTTGGCATTTTTATCATTATGACAACCTGGCGTTTTGTGGGTGAAGGTATTAATACCTGTCTTATATGCGGCTGCTTCAGGGGTGGCGGTGATGCCAGATTTGGAATGATCGTAGATACCATATTTATGTGGCTTGTTGCAGTCCCACTTACCTTCCTTGCAGCATATGTTTTCAAACTGCCGCCTGTCTGGGTATACTTTGTCATGACACTGGACGAGTTCGAAAAAATGCCTGTGGTATTCATTCACTATTTCAGAAATAAATGGCTTACGAACATTACCAGAGATTTTGAGTGATTGCAGTTACCGTAAAGTTTTCTAAAATTGATAAAATTAATGCATTTGTATATAACAGATGGAATAACGATATAATTATGTTTTTACATAATAATCCACATCATAATACTGCAGCGGAAATAGTAAGGATCAGAAAATCAACGAAATCACATGTTTCTTCTTCATTGAAAAAATTGGAAAACAAAGGTCTTATAAAAAGAAAACAAAGTAAAGATAATAAAAAACATATTGAAATTGTCCTTCTGGATGATGCGGCACTTATCGTGGACGCAGGATTAAACGCACAAAAACAGTTTGCACAGAATGTTTTAAGAGGGCTGACAGAAGAAGAAAAGCATGTGTGTATGAATGTATTTGACAAAATTTGTAACAATGCGGAAGAACTATTAAGAGGAGAGAGCAAGTGAAAAAGAGTAATTATAAACCACAGATTCCGGATTTGATGGAAGCAGTCTTTGATGCAGTGTATCTGACTTTTGATCTGGCAGCAGCAGTCTTATTTTTTTTATTCTCAAAAGGAAATATCCTGTATGTACTATATGGAATACTGACATTGACACTTTGTGGAGGGGATGCTTTTCATCTGGTGCCAAGAATTATAAGGGCTGTACGTGGAACCAATGATAAAATAAAGAGACAGCTTGGAATTGGATTGCAGGTATCGTCTATCACAATGACGATGTTTTATATTCTTTTAATGTATATATGGAAATATACATTCCCGGAATTAAAAATACCAGTAGTCATTGAGGGTGTTATATGGATATCAGCGGTTATCAGAATTGTGATATGTATGTTTCCGCAGAATAACTGGTGTACAGATGAAGGAAATATGAAATTATCTATTATCAGAAATGCAGTCTTTGCGGTTACCGGTATAGGGGTAATTATCCTGTATTTAATTTCAGGAAATTGGATTCAGGTCTAAAAAAGAACTTTTCTCATACAGGTATATGATTTATAATCATAATAAAAGGAAGATACTATAGTAATTCTTGTAAATAATGTATATTGATTCAGCTCATCAGAACATGAAATCCTGTTGAACTGTCTTAAATGCATTAATTAAGAGGATTGTTAAGCAGTGGCAACCGATGTTTCACGTGAAAACGAAAAGGATGGGATGATTATGAAAAATTACTCAGAAGATGTAAACAGACAGTATCATATTCAAGTGGCAAAAGGTGAAGTGGGCCGTTATGTGATCCTTCCGGGAGATCCGAAAAGATGTGTAAAGATTGCACAGTATTTTGATAATCCTGTGCTGATCGCAGACAACAGGGAATATATCACTTATACAGGAACACTGGATGGAGTGAAGGTCAGTGTAACGTCAACCGGTATTGGTGGCCCATCAGCGTCCATTGCAATGGAAGAGCTGTATCGCTGCGGAGCGGATACTTTTGTCAGAATCGGAACCTGTGGTGGAATGCAGACGGAAATAAAAAGTGGAGACATTGTAATTGCGACAGCAGCAGTACGTATGGAAGGAACAAGCAGAGAATATGCGCCAATTGAATATCCGGCAGTGGCAAATCTGGATGTGACCAATGCTCTTGTTGAAGCTGCGAAGGAGAAAAGATTTGTATATCATACAGGTGTGGTACAGTCCAAAGATTCTTTCTATGGACAGCATGAGCCGGAAGCAATGCCGGCAGGTTATGAGTTGATCAATAAATGGGAAGCCTGGAAACGAATGGGATGTCTTGCTTCTGAAATGGAATCCGCGGCACTTTTCATCGTAGCCGGTAAACTCAGGGCGAGGATGGGTTCCTGTCTGTTGGTATTGGCAAATCAGGAGAGAGAGAAGCTGGGTCTTGAGAATCCGGTTGTACATGACACAGACATGGCAATCCGGGTAGCTGTAGAGGCAATCCGCAGAATGATTAAAGAAGATCAGGGACAAGTTCTGTAAGGACGGAGGTGACAGAGAATGCAGAATCTGGAAAAATCAATGATCAGCAAACTGATTGAGACTGCAATGGAACAGCTCAAATTTTCTTATACACCCTATTCAAATTTTAAGGTTGGTGCATCATTACTTACAAAAAACGGACAGATTTATACAGGGTGTAACATTGAAAATGCAGCATATACACCTACGAACTGTGCAGAACGAACTGCAATTTTCAAAGCAGTGAGCGAAGGCGTCAGGGAGTTTGACACAATTTGTATTGTGGGTGGAAAAGATGGGATTTTGACAGAGTATACAGCTCCCTGTGGTGTCTGCCGTCAGGTAATGATGGAGTTCTGTGATCCGGAGACATTTCGGATTATTCTGGCAATAGATAAAGAGCATTATGATATCTACACACTGAAGGATTTGCTACCGCTGGGATTTGGACTACGAAATCTGATAAATTCCAGAGAAATATAAGGTAAACGCCCATCATTGCAAGTGATTTTTAATTGCGAAAAGTAAAAAAAGTGAATGACCAATAAAAGGGAACAGGAAAAGGTCAGCGATTAATAAAATGTAAGAGAAGGAGTAAACATAAATGAAAAATTACGACAGAATTTTTGTAATTGTACTTGATTCTCTGGGAATCGGGGCAATGCCGGATTCAGCAAAATTTGGTGACATCGGGGTGGATACTTTTGGACATATTCTTGAGAAAATGGGTTCTCTGGAGATTCCAAATCTTAGAAAACTGGGAATGCTGAATCTTCATCCGGCAGGAAAAATGGCGGGTGTTGAGAATCCCAAGGGGCGATATACGCATCTGGGTGAAGCTAGCAATGGAAAAGATACCATGACCGGACACTGGGAGATGATGGGAATCAAAACAGAAAAACCATTTAAAACCTTTACAGAAACAGGATTCCCGCCGGAATTGATCGCAGAACTGGAGAAAAGATGCGGAAAAAGAGTGATAGGAAACAAGAGCGCAAGCGGAACGGAGATTATTGAGGAACTTGGCGAAGAGGAGATTCAGACGGGTGCAATGATTGTTTATACTTCAGCAGATTCTGTTCTTCAGATTTGCGGAAATGAAGAAACTTTTGATCTTCAGAATCGGTACCGTTGCTGTGAAATTGCAAGAGAAATTACCATGAAGGATGAATGGAGAGTTGGCAGAGTTATTGCAAGACCGTACATTGGTAAGAAAAAAGGTGAATTTAAACGTACCAGTAACCGTCATGATTATGCATTGAAACCCACCGGACTTACCACGTTAAACGTGTTGAAAGATCATGGATTTGATGTGATCGGTGTTGGAAAGATTCATGATATTTTTTGCGGAGAAGGCATTACAGAAACTTATCATTCAGACAGCTCTGTACATGGAATGGAGCAGACAATTGAAATCTGCAAGAGAGATTTCAGAGGGTTATGTTTTGTTAATCTTGTAGATTTTGATGCATTATGGGGACACAGAAGAAATGTGGAAGGTTACGGAAAAGAGATTGAGAAATTTGACAAAAATCTGGGTGTGTTGTTAGAAGAAATGAGAGAGAATGATCTGCTTATTCTCACTGCAGATCATGGAAATGATCCGACTTATACAGGAACTGACCATACAAGAGAATATGTACCATTTATTGCGTACTCAAAGAGAATGAAAAATGGCGGTGCGATAAAAGACGAAGATACTTTTGCTGTGATCGGTGCTTCTGTGGCGGAGAATTTTGGAGTGCCAATGCCTGAGGGAACAATTGGACATTCTGTTTTAAAAGAGTTAATGTAATAACGATTGTAAAAAAAGACAGGAATATTGAAAACAGGCGTTTTCAATCTCCTGTCTTTTGTGCTAAAATAGGAAAAGAATTTATCTGACTAAATCGTTAAAGAGAGACAAGTGATAAATTGTAAAAAGATAAAATGATATAGAAAGGAAACAGTTTTTATGGAAACAGGAACAATTTTTAAATTTCATAATGACCTGGATACAGACCAGATCATAGCATCACAGTATCTGTTACTTCCTAATCTGGATGAGATGAAAGGTCATGCATTTGAATCTCTGGATCCGGATTTTTCAAAGAAAGTAAAACCGGGAGATTTCGTGGTAGGTGGAGAAAACTTTGGATGTGGTTCTTCCAGAGAGCAGGCGCCTGGTGTTCTGAAAGCGTTGGGAGTACAGGCAGTTGTAGCAAAATCTTTTGCACGAATCTTTTACAGAAACTCTATTAATATTGGTTTGCCGGTAATTGTCTGCAAAGATCTTCCGGACGAAGTAAATACCGGAGATAAGATGGTTCTTCATATGTCAGAGGGAACAGTTGAAGCTAACGGAAAAACATATTCCTGTACAAAACTTCCGGAATATATGCAGAATATTTTGAATCAGGGTGGTCTGATCGCATCTCTGAACAAGGAGGAGAAGTAAAATGGGAATGACAATTGCAGAAAAGATTATTGCTGCGGCAGCAGGTGTTGACAGCGTAAAACCGGGAGATATCCATACAGTTAAACTCGATCGTCTCATGAGTAATGATGGAACCACACATCTTACGGTTGATATGTATAACAATAAATTGAAAAATCCGCACATTGCAGATACAAGCAAGCTGGTGTTTATCGTGGATCATAATGTACCATCTGACAGCCCGAAAACAGCAGCATCTCAGAAGAAGATGCGAGATTTTGCAAAAGAACATAACATTGATTTCTGGGAAGGAAAAGGTGTCTGCCATCAGGTTATGATCGAGAATTATGTCCGTCCGGGTGAACTGATCTTTGGTGCAGACAGCCATACCTGTTCATACGGTGCATTAGGTGCATTTGGAACAGGCGTAGGATGTACAGATTTCCTTTATGGTATGGTAACAGGTACTTCATGGGTACTGGTTCCTGAGAGCGTAAAATTTAATCTGACAGGTAAACTTCCGGAAGGAGTTTACGCAAGAGATCTGATTCTTACAATCATTGGGGAAATCGGAGCAAATGGATGTAACTATCAGGCAATGGAATTTACAGGCGAGGGTGCGAAAACACTCAGTATCAGTGATCGTATGGCGCTTTGCAACATGGCAGTAGAAGCCGGTGCAAAGACAGGTATCTTTGAAGCTGACGAAAAGGCGATGGAATACCTTAAAGAGCACGGACGTGAGCCAAAAGCTGTATTCCACAGCGATCCGGATGCTTAATGTTTTTG
>OGHU01001895.1_pt1 | contig 11489 bp, 5 predicted proteins | sample 1571521 | NCBI WGS metagenome assembly OGHU01 (sample SAMEA2581963, study PRJEB24529) | metagenome | biome: Human gut stool | place: China | collected 2011 | reverse complement strand
TTCCACACGAGAGTCTGTAGCCTCTATCTCTAAAACAATATGATTATAAACGGAAAGATCCACATTTTTTGTATTTTTCCAGCCGTACTGTCCGTAAGCATGGTCATAAGTAATCGTCTGTGTTTCGCTGTCTCCTCTGGAGAAATACCCATACGTCCGAGGGAAAAGTTGAATAGGCTCTTCTTTTGCGTTCGCCGCTATTGCGGCGAACAGACAAAACATAAGTAAGAAACTTTTCATTCGTATTCTCATATTATCCTTTTTATTATAATTCTATTGGCACTAGCGGAACCAAACGCATATTGGCAAGTCCCATTTCAAAGTCTGTAATATTCACACAATTCCATTGAGGATCTGCAGTCTGACCATTTTTATACATGAAATTACCATTAGAGAAAGTAAACAATGACGTATAAGTTATAGCATATTTGCTCAACCAGGCTCCCAGTGTCATTGTTTCCGATTCACCTGCCGTATCCAATATGAAGTCTGTGAATCTATAAGTAAAGGTATGCCATTCTCCATTAAAGTCAAATGGTTTGTCCACTCTCCACGGAGCAATATTAATATTACGGGTTCCATTCAATCCACCTCCGTCTTTATTCACACGCCAGGCCAACATTCCGCTTATCCATGGGGTAGGCATATACATATCGACCTGCATTGCAATATCTTTAATCAGAGTTTCTCTGGTTATCTCAATATCCGTTTTCTCCAATAGCTTTTCCAATTGACTCCTTGTCGAGAATCTCAAGTAAGCCCCATGGTTACTGGTACTTACCGGAACAGAACTACTCTTAAAGTAAATAAAGTAATCGGGATTCACCGGATGAGTATCATTTGCCGGACGGTTATCTGGGCTATACAATGCTGATTTATTATACGCCATAGGGCTCCCTGACGGACTACCCAGTTTCAACTCTTCATCCGTGAACTCCTGCAAGAACACTCCCTGTTTGTAGAACATGACAATTCCTTTCACTTCAACATCAGCACCTTCGCTCTCTATACGAATATATCCTGCCTTATCTCCCACACCTTCCGGCACAAGTACATCCATGGAAGTCGCATCCGATGAGGCACTCTGAACGAGACCTTCCTTTTCACCTGTGGAAGAAGGGAAAAAGACTTTCGCCTTATCGTACAGATTGACACCTGTAAGCCGGATCACATTACCGGGTTTAGGCATCGTATATGAAATTTCCGTCACACTAGGGACAAAACCTAAAAGAGTAAATTCCCGGCTAACACCAATTTCATCATACGCATTGACAACAGTCAGTTCTCCGTCGCCCACTGTAAAATCTTCCGTATCTACCGGTACAGTGAAAGTGATACGATTGCTTTCTATCGTTGTCGGCTCTATTTCCTGGCTGTTAAAAGACAGTTTTTGAAAAGTGGCAAAGTATTTTCCTTCAATGACCACCACCGAGTTGCGCCCGGCTTCCGTAATGGCATTACCATTTGCATCTGTAATTCGGTTGATTTCTACCTGCTTGCCCGCAATAACACAATCCAGCGTGCGATCATCATAAGCCGTCACAAGGCGCATTTTATTCCGGCTGTCCGGATTCTCGACAGCATTCCCGAAAGGCAAAGTTTCCGGAATAGTCACAATCAGGAAGGCATCGTTCTTTTCTTCGGCAGGAATACCGGCCAAATCAACAGAAGTACCATTAATATACAGTTCATTGGCTGTTTTCAGTCCGTTACCCTCAATACGTATCTTACCACCTATCGGCAGTTCTTGCACGGCTTCCCACGTTCTTCCTTCATTTTCAGTCAGCGAAAAACCGGTCACAGTAATTTGCCTGCCAAAGAATTGAAAATCTTCGGCCGTACAAGTAGCGGCTCCCGCCTTATTCACTACCCGGATCAAGTTGAGGTTCATCTCTTTAATCTCTCCCTCATCTACAGGAATGTCCGGAATAACAAGCTCTATCGCATTGTCTTCTGCATGAAAAGCAGAAATGAGCCCACCATTGATATAGACGGCAATCGTCTGCGCCATGTTAGTACCCTCAATACGCAAAGAGGTACCAATCCGAATTTTACTTTCTGCTCCAGGAATAATGCATTCTTCAATGTCTTGCTCCCAAACACATACTTTTACAATGGTAGGAGGCAGCAAATTATCTACCGTTTCATTGTCATCGCTGCAAGAAAATAATCCCATTACAAAGGTTATTATCAGGCAAGCAATTATTCCCGATTGTATAGATTTAAAAGTTTTCATATCTAATCTGTTTCATGTTTATATTTTATTCTTCCGGAGTCACATAGGGAACCAAACGCAAGTTAGTGATGAACATACGGAAATCCGCTCCCTCTTTCATGGTCAATCCGGCCGACAGGACATCGAAGTTGAGGATAGTGAACAGTGAATGCACACCGCTCGCACTCCAAGCATCAATCGCCTCGCCCAAGTTGGCATACTTGGTATGTATCTCGAAAGTAAGCGTCTTCCAGCTGCCGTTAAATGCGTATGGCTTATTGTTAGTCCACGAAGCCACATTCCATGCACTTTCACCATTACCCTTTCCTCCATTCTTGTTCATGCGCCAGCCTACCACGCCGGTGCTCCAATCATGATTCATATAGATGTCCGCCTGCAAAGCCACCTTGCGGGCATCCGTTTCTCTGGCCCATTCTCCGTCACTGTTGTCTATCAGATACTGTAATTGCATTCCTGTATTGAAACGGAAATAACCGAAAGGCGAATTATTATCGCTCACCACCGGAAGAGTGGCCGGAGCAGTTTCGGGTATACTGAAGATATATGCTCTGGCACCTGCGGGTACTTGCGGCGCATCTGCCGCGTTGATTGAGTAATAGGCGCATTTCTGCGGAGAGATGACACTTCCGGACACACCATAGTTCAAAGCTGTGGTCCCTTCATGATCGTGCACAAACATTGCTTTGTCGTAGAACATATAATTGGGAGTGTAATAGTTCTCACCCAATTCTGCCATCTCCACCCGGAGGGAACCACTCCGTTCGCCCACTCCATCAGGCACCTTGACAGTTATCCGCGTTCCATCTTCGGACACTACCATATCTCCAGTGCCATCGATATAGGGAACCTGCACTTCATTGCCGTCATTACCTGGAAAGTAAACGGCTGATGTACCATTGAGGTACTTCCCTATAAGGGTGATGTGATCGCCCGGATGGGGCAACGTGTATGACACGTCTGTAATGCTAGGCATCTTGTTCACATCTTTAAAGATGAAACGGTATACTCCTTCACCGTGGGAAGTCACCACCCTGAGGGTATTTTTCACTGATTCATCTTCTATCTCATGTGCCATCGGAACACTGGAGGGTACTTTAAACGTGAGATGGGAGTCACTCATGTAAGTAGAGTTGTATTCCGTCACTTGCAAACCGTTGCAATAAATAGCTTGCAAACCACTAAAGCCACTACCGTCCACCCGAATCCAGGTTCCGGTATAAACAGAGGTAATCTGTTTGGCTTCTTCACCAAGCATATTACTCCACACACTGTATATGCGGACATCATCGTCGTCGTCAGAACAAGAAAATACGCTAAACAACGAGAACAGCAATAAAGTGCTCAAACACAAATTCGTTAATATCTTATCTGTTATCTTCATAGTAGTCATCTTATTTGTTAAAATCATAAGCAACAGGTACTGTATTTAATAACGGGTCACGGGTACTTTCCACTTCCGGATAAGAAAATGCCCATACATTATCATCAGAGGTATTCGAATGTACGTAATCTCCTTCCGCCAACGGAGTATGAGTAGCTCGTACCGCCAGTTTGGCTCCGTCGGACTGGCGGGGACTGTCAGAACTGAATGCCGCCTGAAGAGTGTTCTTGTTTATCGTATAATAGTAAGCATACCATCTGTTGCTGTCCCATTCGTCACTGCGTACCTGTTCTCCTTCATCACCTTCGGTCATAATAACCAACTCGTTATTGATAAAATCGGTCACCCACTTTGTGTCGTAAAGCGAACGGCGTACCAGCGTAGGCCACCAAAGGCCTTCCATAAAGAACTCTACACGAAACTCTCTCAACAAATCATTACGGGTGAGATAGTTGGTGTCATAGTAGGTCAGTTCGCCACTCTCTATCTCCATCTTGTAGCCGCGTTTCCGGACATCGTCGTAATATTTCAAGGCATCCCGGTCGGTCAGCTCATCACTGGTGCCCATGCAAGCCTCCACGTACAACAAGTACACTTCTGCAAGGCGCAACATCGGTGTGCAGAAACCGGAGTTCCCGGCAATAGCGATATTATTCGTGTCTTCAGCACTACCCACTACCTGTTTCTTGAAGGCAACTTTTCTGTTCGTTTCTAATCCGGCAGCTTTCTGTCCGCCTTTATATCCGGCAGCCCAACCACCATCCACCAAATGTGTACCGATATAGTCATAGAACTCTCCCGGACAAAGCACATTACCACGCAGACGGGAACGTCCGCCGGAATTAATCAGCATACGCAGGCAGTCGTAAGATACATAAGAGGAGTTATAGGCACTCAAACCGTTCAGCAATTCTGTGTAAGAGCACAAACCGCTTCCATTGCTGTTACCCATTCCGTAGGAGTCGACACCTTGCAGCGGTTGCAAAGCAAACAATACTTCTTTGCAATTATTGTTCTGTACCCGGAAGATTTCTTCATATTCTTCCATCAATCCATATCTGTTCTGAGCAAGAATCACTTCTCCGGCAGCCTCCTTGGCCAAATCATAAAGAATGTCAGCCAAGTCGTGAGAACCGCTGGCTTCATAATAATCCATAGTAGCCTGTGTACAGTGTCCGCCACGCGCATACGCTGCCAGCGTTACATAATAGCGTGCCAGTAGTCCCAAAGCCGAATAGCGAGTCACACGACCGTCCGCGTCGGCAAGCGGCAACCACTCCGCAGCGTACTCCAAGTCGCGGATACCGTAGCGAATCACATCCTCGAAACGTGTGGGAGCCATATTGAAAGCTTCCGTATGACCAATTGGGTGCTCCTTAAGGAGCACATCATGCCAGTAAGAAGCCAAATAGTAATAAGCCGCCGCCCGCATGAAACGTGCTTCTCCCTCGCAAGCATTCGCTTGTGCTTCACTGAAATGTTGGCGTCCCTGTGGTGCATAATCGTTAATGATGTAGTCTGCCTGCGTAACAACAATGTAAAGTGAATTCCACGCATCGGCAAGTCCGGGTGTATTGGGTTTGTCGGTAAAGAGGCAATAAGGAGCATAACCTGTCTCGTTGTTGTTGTCACCATAGATATTGTTTCCGCGTGCATCTCCCATCGCAAACAGACGGGTGCTGTGAAAACCAAACCAAGGTTTCATATAAAGATAAGCTGTTGCCAAACGCAGCTCGTCGTAAGTAGTAAAGGATTTGTCCATTTCTTTTTGGTTGGTGGCACTTACTTGCAAGAAGTCATTGCAGGAAGTGAGGCTTGCCATCGCAACCATTCCACAAACCACTGATAATATAATATTCTTTTTCATGGAAGTTTTCTATTTAAAAGGTTAAATCAATACCAAATGTATAAATACGGGGAGAAGGACAACGTCCCGTATCCACTCCGTACATCAGCATACTCTGACCGGAATAAGAATATTGCGCCTGTGTAGAGCCAATCTCCGGATCGTAACCGTCATAGCCTGTGAATGTATATACATTTTTAATATTCGCATAAATGCGCGCATTCTCTATCTTCAGTTTTTTCAACCAATTCTTTGGTAACGTATATCCCAAAGCGATATTCTGTATACGCAAGAAAGAAGCATCCTCCACATAACGGCTACTGATGCGGTCGTTATCATTGGCATCATTAACAGACATACGGCACAAACCGTTAGAGCCGGGCAATATATACATATTCCAGACATCGGTATTATCCGAATTTCCATCAAGGTATCCCAAACGGGCATGGTTGGCAACGGACGCGTGTACATTACCACTCGAATTGGGGTTAGTAATACGACGGGACAAATAGTTCATCGCTTTGTTTCCATACGAGCCATATAAGAATATAGTCAAATCGAAATTCTTATAATTAAAGGTATTATTAATACCATAGGTAAATTTAGGCAACGGACTTCCCAAGAATGTCTGATCTTTTTCGTCAATCACTCCGTCATTATTCAGATCCTCAAAAATATAATCGCCAATATAAATTTGTTTGATAAGGCTACCTTTATCCGTACCCGAGTTAACCACCTGTTCACCTACCCGCAATACTGGAGTAGCAATCTTTACCGTGCTAGTTCCATCACCATTATCTATCAAATAATCGGAAGCGCTATTGATGCGGCCGATTGCCTTATAGCCATAGAACTGGCTGACAGGCTTTCCGACTGCAGTGCGGGTAATCACTTCCGTCTGACCACTATTTTGATAAGTCTTGTCGATAAAGGCATTCTCTGTATTCATACTTGCTACCTTGTTACGGTTCAAACTGAATGTAACATTTGTACGCCACTGAAAATCCCTATTGGATATATTTACCGTGTTCAATGTAAATTCAAAACCTTTATTCTCCATGGAGCCTATATTTGCCCATTGAGCTGTTGCAGCACCATTGCCCGTAGTTCCCATATATCCCGGATAATCTTGTTGCAACAAGAGGTTTCTTGTCTTTTTGATATATGCATCCAGAATAAACTCGACACGGTTATTAAAAAAGTTCAGGTCAATACCTGCATTCCAGGAACGGGTACTCTCCCATGTCAAATCGGGATTAGCAATATTGGCGGTCTGCAAACTCGTCCCCCAGATAGACTGCACATACGTTCCCATCCGTTGGTAAGCAAATGCACTGACATTGGAATTACCGACTTCACCATAACTCAAACGCAACTTGAAGTTATTAACCACATCTTTCAGCGGACGCCAGAATGACTCTTCGGAAAGACGCCATGCCACAGCTACTGATGGGAATGTCCCCCACTGATTTCCTTTGGCAAAACGGGATGTTCCGTCGCGCCGTACCGTAGCCGTTAACTGGTAACGGTTGTCGTAACTATAAAACAGACGACTGAAATAAGAGAGGTACGTTGTCTTGCTTGCCCTTCCACTATTGGTGGCATACGCAGCATCACCCGCATCCAAGTCTGTCAGCAGATTATCACCATGTGTACGTTTTCCCTGAAGATAATCTGAACTTCTGGAAGTCATCTCATGTCCTAACATCAAACTCGTCTTGTGCTTACGTTTGAACGTCTTCTCCATCGTCACTACATTCTTCCATCCCCAGTAAAGCCCGTAGTTTTTGGAGTGTTCATTAGTAGGATAAGGATTCTTTGAGTATCCCAATTCATATTGGGGAAGGAAATATTGATAATTATCAATATTGCCATCTGCCGTAAAATCAGTACGGTAAGTCAGCCATTTCCATGGATTGATTTTCATGAAAAGATTGGCACGAGCACCTCCCTTTTCATTATTACGCTGTGTTAATGCCGCCAACGCCACCGGATTACTGTAATTGCTTAAATTCTGCTGGTCGTCCTCTTCCGGTCCGGAAAAGTTACCATTCTTATCACGTACGGGAACATCCGGTGCCTGATAAAGTGCATTGGGAATGATAGACCAGCTAGCCATGCCTGTACCTTGCTTGGTATAAGAAACATTCACCGTACCTCCGAAACGAACCTTAGGAGTAACCTGTATCTCTGTTCCCATACGGAAGGTGTAACGCTCAAAATCCGAACCGATGCAAATACCGTCCTGCCCCAAATATCCGCCGGACAGATTATAGCTGACCGTTTTTGTACCGCCACGAATTGACAGATTATAGTTCTGCAACAGAGCATTGCGGAATATCTCATCCTGCCAGTTAGTACCGTCACCTAAAGTTTCAGGATGACTAAACGCATCTTTCACCCTGCTGGCATTTATAAGAGCATATAGTTCATTATAATGACGGGCATAGTCACGCAAATTCATCATGTCGATTGTTTTCGGTATTTCCTGATTTCCCACAGAGGCTTGGAAGTTAATTCGAGGCTTGCCTGTTACACCAGCTTTCATCGTAATCAATATGACCCCATTAGCCGCCTGTGCACCATAAATGGCAGTAGCCGAAGCATCTTTCAAGATCTCAATGCTTTCAATATCAGCTGGATTAATACCTGCCATAGCATTACTTGTATTCGAGCCTGTTTCACCGGAGATAATAACTCCGTCTACTACATAAATAGGTTCATTGGTACTGTTTAATGAATTCACACCACGAATCTGAATAGATGTACCTCCACCCGGAACACCGGAATTCTGCGTCATCTGCAATCCTGCCGCACGTCCTTGCAACGCCTGGTCAATGGTAGAAGCCATTGATTCTTCTATGGACTTGGCATTGATGGAAACGACCGATCCTGTCAAGTCCGAACGTTTCATGGAGCCGTATCCTACAGCTACCACCTCGTCCAACATATTCTCATCATTCTCCATCGTGATATCCAGCTTACCGCCTTTCGTCACTTTCCGTTGAATGGTCTTCATTCCGATATATGAGAATACAAGGGTAGAACCTGATGCTATATTTAGTGTATAAATACCATTCACATCAGTAGTAGCACCTTTACTAGTACCTTTCACTTGAATACTAACACCTATCAAAGGCTCTCCGGCATCATCAACCACTTTACCGGTAACAGTAATGTCTCCTTCAGAGACAGCATGTGGAAGAGGAGAAAATGCACCTCCGGTCGCATAAACAGGAGTGACTGCAAAAACCATAATAACCGAACATAATCCGGCTAGCAGCACACATCTTGAAAAATAATTGTTCTTCATATATATTACATTTATAAAATATTGCTTTATAATTTCACACCCATATTTAGCAAATGTCCGACACAAAAGTATGAACTTACATTCTACTACACTATTTGAAATGTAACATCAAGTTGCACATACGTTTATTCGCTTTTTAAATACGTTTCAATTTGTTTTGAATTTGAAATAAACAGTGGTAACACTCATTTTTGGTAATACTAATTCGACAAATGGATCAGTGTTTTTCAGCTCCTGATACCAACTTTCTTTTTGAGTATCAGTCTGTATTACTTTCCTTATGGAGGATACCTCCTTACTGCCAATATTCTTCAACCTGACCGTTTTCTCCTCCTGTTCGGAGTAATTGACTAAAACGACAGCTATCTGATATTCATCAGGGTCTTGAAAAGCAACTACCTCCACCTTTTTTAGTTCATAATCCACTCCGATCCGCCGCCAACCCGGCTTGACGTACTTTGTAAAGTGCTTAAGCCCATAGAACTCACTCCTTACCACATAGCCTTTTTCCGTCGTCCAGCGGGAACTACTCCAAGGCCACTCGACAGCGATACAACCGTCCCCCCCTTTTTTTAATTCATCAGCATCTGCATATCCCCATAATAGTGCCCAGTGCAAATAAACAGTGGCATTTGCATAACGGAAGGAGTTTGATATAAAATGTGCAATATTCACAGCATCTTCGGGAACAGAAGGATGATAAGAACAGTTCTCCGTCATCATAATTGATTTGTTGCCAACTTGCCGGGCTATGTTTTGAAATTCAGTTTTAAAAGCATGGGCGGAAGAATAACGGTCGTTATCTTTATAATCGGAAGTCTTACCACCATGATAACAATGGAAAGCAGCAGCATCCAATAGGTCAGGATTCAAGTCTCTGTAATAGTTACTAAAAGTACCATAGCCAATTCCAAGCACTTCCGGGCCGATTAACTTGGGACGGTCAGACACCTCTTTGAATGCTTCATAAGTGGCTTCCAATGCTTTCCCGTAATTCGCTTTTTGGGAGTCGTCGATACCGTAGCCTAAGCGGATTTTGGTTCCTGCACTGTTATCCCCATCCGGCTCATTCATCATGCTCAAGTAATCCGGTGACATATCTGCTTCCTGATAAGCTTTTAATGTCATGCGACACCATTCACCAAATTCTTTATACATGTACTTCCCTTCATTATTTCTTTTAAGTGTCGCTCCCTTTTCTTTCGGCCTATCTATCAAATCGGGTGCTACCAGCCAATTAGACATCATTACAGAGAAATTGCTACGCCCCAGTCTTTGAGTTGCTGCATCCATTATCTCTTTTTGCTGTTTAAGAATATCGGGATTCTCACCCGATATCTTCTTTTCGTACCAGTTTCCTATACGAATCATGGAAATCTCCAAATCTTTGAAAATCAGATCAAACAATTCTTTTTTATTGGGGTGTTGACAATACCAGCCCTCATAATTGGCCACTCCCCCACCCATTCCTTCCACAGTCTGATATTGTTCGGAAAGATTTAATTGAATAACCGTTGCATTATCAGTATGATCCCCATCTTGGATCGTACCAGATTCCGTATTTTCCTCTGACGATGAACTCTCTTCCGAGCATCCAGATAAACCGATTACCAATAAAGTAATCCATAAAAGCCTGTTCATACAACTTTGTGTTTTCATGCATTCATTATTAAAATATAGGAAAAGGAGTCAAGAGTAAAATACAAGATTGTACTTTTGCATCTGTCGATTCTTTAGATTGCCCTCAACCAGCACAAAATTACAATCTTGTATTTCAAAACGTTTGGTAAAATGTAACGTAAAGTTAGTTATATGTATAACGCAGTTTTAAATTTGTTTCATTCGCCTTTATTTCTGATAGACGCAGCATATTCCGAAGGAGATACTCCATAGAACTTCTTAAAAACAGTCGCAAAATTAGCCTGACTATCAAAGCCTACCGCATCCGCTATTTCTGAAATATTCAGCTTCCCTTCCTGAAGTAGTGCTGCCGCTTTCTTCATCCGTAGATTCCGGATAAAGACAGATGTTGAAACTCCTGTAATATCTTTCATTTTACGATGAAGCTGTACACGACTCAATCCGACTTCCCTGGCAAGCATTTCTACATTGAATTCCGAATCATCCAGAAACTTATTCATCACATTCATAACCCGTTCCATCAATCGTTCATCTCCGGATTTATTTTCAGCAATTTCAATCTTTCCCACCTGATCCCTGACACCAGAGAACTTTCCTTTCAATAACAATCTTGTCTCAATCAGATTCTTGATATGTACTCTCAACTCTTCAACGACAAACGGTTTTCCTAAATATGCATCCGCACCTTTACTTAATCCTTCAATACGGTCTTTATATTCCGCTTTTGAAGTCAACAGGATAAACGGTATATGACTCACATTCGGATTGTTGCGAATCGTTTTCAAAAGTGAGATACCATCCATTTCAGGCATCACGACATCAGAAATTATAAGATCCGGTTGTTGTTTCAGAATGGTTTGCAAACCCTCTTTCCCGTTACGGCAAATGTATACCTTGTATTGCGAGCTCAATTCCGCCTCCAGGAAACGAAGAATCTCGTCGTCGTCATCTACGATCACAATCCTATAATTCGCTTTATGGTTTCTTGTCTTAGCCGTTTCTTCTTCACTTTCTTGAGAAAGCCCCAAGACAGAAGGGACTCTTGAGGTAGTTTTGTTTTCCGCATCCACCC
>OGHU01001894.1_pt1 | contig 11496 bp, 9 predicted proteins | sample 1571521 | NCBI WGS metagenome assembly OGHU01 (sample SAMEA2581963, study PRJEB24529) | metagenome | biome: Human gut stool | place: China | collected 2011 | reverse complement strand
CTAATGCTCTTTCCTAGAGAAATATTAGCAATAACAGGTAAATCAGGATGTGGCAAATCAACATTGGTAAAGCTTATTCTTGGAATTCATACACCCAGTGAAGGAAGAATTAATGCATTTGGCATACCACATACACATTCTGATTATTTTCAGGTTCGTCAACGAATTGGCACTGTATTGCAAGATGACTATCTTTTCAAAGGTTCTATAGCTGATAATATAATGTTTTTTAGGAAATAAGCGGCGTCCTCCTTGCTCTGGAAGGCGACCTGCGCCGCAAGACATAACTCGGTCGTGCTCAGAGCGGTCACCGTTGACTTCTTGGGGAGCTTTGCCTCCAGCTCGCCCAGCACCAGTTCAAGGTTGTCGTTATATGTCCGAACGGAGTCGAATACGGTGTCCCAGTCGGCGCTGTAAGCGTCGTACATACTCGAATAGTTGTGGTAGTTCTCCGCGCAGCCCGCGTTCTGCTGGGCAAGCGCCGTCAGGCGGTCCTGCTGTGCGCGCAGACCGTCCAGCTCCGTGCTCCACGACAGCTTGGAGGTCAGCAGCAGCAGTACGGACGCCGTCAGCGCCGCGCCGCCAAGGAACACAAGACCGTACTGCCACGCGCGGTTGATGGGTGCGCGCGCGCCGGTGATGTGGTTCAGCTCCGGGTCGCCGAAGTCAAGGGCGGTGAGCGCCGCGCCCTGACAGAGCAGCCACTGCGCGCCGTAGTCGGTCTCCGCCATTTCGACGGGGACATTCAGCAGCGACGCGAGCGCCGGGGCAAGCCCCGCCTCCTTCGCCTGACCGCCGGAAAGCACGGCGCTCGTCAGGCGGGCACGGCCGGGCATGGCGGAGAAGTAGTCGAGCACGATGCCCGCCTCATTGAGGTCGTCCTGCTGGGAATAGCCCCGCTGCAGCAGGCGCTGCAGCTTGACCTGCCCGTTGTGAACGAAGGTCAGCAGCAACAGCTCGCTCTCGGCGTTGATATAGAGGCAGACGCCGTCGTCCGTATCCGCGGAGGACTTCGCGTGCTTTGGCAGGGCAAAGTCCGCGTCCACGGCGGTGGCGTGGCTGTGACCGCAGAAATCGACGGCGGCAACGCTCAGCCCCATGCTGTTGGCAAGGGCGTAATAGCGGTGGAGCATCGCGCGCGGCACCGCCCAGAGCTGCACACGCAGATGACGCGCGTCCTCGCGCGCCTCAACGCCCACGCTCTCCCACGAAAGCTGATACTCGCCCGGGTCGATGGGGAAATACTCGTCCATGTTCGCCAGCAGCATCTGGCCGAGGCGCTGCTGCTTCTTCACCGCGGGGACGGTGACGCTCTCGCTGATGACCTGCGTGGAGCAGAGCGAAAAGACCACCTTACGGCAGCGGCGGAACAGCCCCTGCCGCAGAACCGGCTCCATTGCGTCCCGCAGGGCGTCCAGCCCCACGAGCTGACCGTCCTCGACCGCGTTCGGCGGCGTGGGCAGGATGACCCGCTCGGAAATGGCGTCGCTGCCCAGCGTCATCTGGGCGATGCGGATCTCCCGCTCGGTGATCTGCACCACCAGCGCCCTGCCGCTCAGCTTTTGCTTGCTCATAAGTGTTCCCTCCCGGACTGTGGGAATGGCACAGCCGTCCCGAAGAACGGTTCTGCCCCTCCCACAGGCTCTTGTTTTTCTCTCTCACGGGCAGGTCCGCGCCTGCACTTTTCCCTCCCGTGTTACAGCCCAAAAAGGCCAAGATACGCCGCGATGAGCCGGTCGCCCCACAGCGCCGCGACCCAGATGCCCGCGGCAAGATACGGCCCGAACGCCAGCTTGCGGGGCGCGCCGCGTTTCATGCGGATTGAGTGGATGATCGCACCGGAAACGCTGCCGAGGATCATCGCAAGCAGGATGCGCTGCCAGCCGAGCAGCAAGCCCGCCGCCCCCATCAGCTTCACGTCCCCCATGCCAAGGCCATTGCCCTTCGTTACGAACCACAGCAGGAGGAAAAGAAGGCTCACCGAGAACATGCCGATGAGATATGTTTTCCAGTGCGCGGTATCGCCTGCAAGCTGCACCGCGCCCAGCAGGAAGATCGCAAGGTTCAGCCCGTTGGGGATCTCGAAGGTGCGCCAGTCGATGAGCGCCACGACCGTCAGCAGGGAGAACAGCAGCGAATACAGCACCGCGCGCAGCGGCTCGGCCTGATACAGCCACGCCGCCAGCAGCCACGCACCGCCATTCAGCGCCTCCACCACGGGGTACTGGGCGGAGATCTTCTCCCCGCAGGAGCGGCACCTGCCCCCCTGCGCCAACCAGCTTGCCACGGGAATCAGCTCGTACCAGTGCAGACGATGGCCGCAGGCCATGCAGTGCGACGGTGTTTTCACGAACTCCTCTCCGCGCGGCAGGCGGAAGATCAGCACGTTGCAGAAGCTGCCGACGCACAGACCCAGCGCCGTCCAGAGCAGCAGCAAAAGACAGGTCATGGGAAATCTCTCCTTTTCGCTCAGGGGTCTCCCCCGCCCGTCCGGATGATAGGGATACCGGACGGGCAGGGCGTTGGTTCAAATCGCTTGGGGATGATGTAGGGGTGGATTACTTGCCCGTGGTCTTCGGGGTCAGCGTCCAGCCGTCGGCAGCCTTCCACGTTGCGGAGGTGTGATCGCTCTTGAGCTGGAAACCCTTCAAATCATAATAAGGACGGACCATATCTGCGGTAACGTCAGAGACGGCATCGGTAGCCTTGATCGTAAAGGTAGCGTCAGGAGTATCATTGGTAGCGCTGGTAACGGTGATTTCCGTGATATCCTTAAAAGAATCGTCCTTGACATGCTTATCAGTATAAGCAAAGACAATGGCGGTCTTGATGGCGTCCAGCTGGGCGTAGTCAGCAGCCTCGTTTGCCTTCTTGATGTAGCCGGAGTAAGCGGGAACGGCGATACCGGCGAGGATGCCGAGGATCGCGATGACGACGATCAGCTCAACGAGGGTAAAACCGGACTTGGAACCAAACTTTTTCATAGGAGTTTTCTTCCTTTCTTTGTTTTGCGTCGGATTTTATATCATCGCCATGCGGCACGGGCCCCTATCTCCCGCTCCTGAATACACGGCTTGGATATACGGATTTACAGGTATTTGTCGAATGCCTTGGTCATGTTGATCATCGGCAGGTAGATGGCCAGCACGATGATGACGACGAAGACCGCCATGAAGATGATGATGGCGGGCTCCATCAGGTTCAGGAGCTTTTTGGTGGCCTCATCTACTTCTTCATCATAGTAGTCGGCGACCTTGCCCATCATGCTTTGCAGGTCGCCGGTCTCCTCCCCCACACCGACAAGATTCGACACCATGGGCGGAAAAATACCCGTCCGCACGAGGCTCTCCCGCAGGGGGGTACCCTCGGCGACCATGCCGCGCGCGTCGCGGATGGCCTCCAGATAGTAGATGTTGCCCATGTTGCTGGCGGCGAGGTCCATGCTGTCCGTCAGCGTCAGGCCGGAGCCGATCAGCACCTCCATCGTGCGGCAGAAGGTCGCGCAGGCGGTCTTCACCGTCAGGTTGCCCACCACGGGCGTCTTGCGGGCGAGCCAGCCGAAAAAGTGCTTGCCCTTGTCGGTCCTGTGAAACAGGACGCCGCCCACGATCAGCGCTGCCAGCACCAGCAGCGGCACCCACCACCAGACCTTGAACCAGTCGCACACCGCCATCACGCCGAGCGTAAGCTTTGGCAGCTCCGCGTCCATATCCTCAAAGGTTTTGAGGAAGTTGGGGATGATCTTCGTCATCATCACGATCAGCACGACGATCATGACCACGATCAGCACGCAGGGGTAGATCATGGCGCTGGTCACCTTGCTCTTGGTGCGCTTGCTGCGGTCGAAATAAAGCTCCATCTGGCGGAAGGATTCCTCCAGATTACCGGAGGATTAGCCCGCGGCCACCATGTTCACCAGAATGGCGGGGAAGATCTTGGGATGGCGGCGCATGGAAGTAGCAAGCGATTCGCCCTTTTCCACGTCCGCCTGCATTTCGCGGATGGCGGCGCGGAGCTTTTTATTGCCGGTCTGCTGACCGAGCATGGAAAGCACGGACGCAACGGAAACGCCCGCGCGCAGGATGGACACGAACTGACGGCAGAACACCGCCATGTCCTTCGCCTTGGGCTTGCCGAGGAACGGGATCTCGATATCGCGGTTGAGGGTGGTCTGCTCCTTAATGTCTAAAATCGTATAACCGGCGCCGCGAAGGGAGCTTTTCGCGGTCTCGATGGACGACGCATCCAGAGAGGAGCGGACGCGCTTTCCGTTTCGATTGATCGCCGTATAGTTGAATCCGGGCATGGAGCCGCCCTCCTTTCTCAGGTCTGCCGCCCTGTCTTGAATTTATCAGGCTCGTTGGCGGCGGCGAGGGCAGTCTCCAGCGAAATCACGTGACGGTCGACCAGATCCTCCAGCGCGTCGTCCAAAAGCTGCATCCCGTACCGCTTGCCGGTCTGGATGGCGCTGACGATCTGGAAGGTCTTGCTTTGCAGGATCATGCTGCGAATGGCGGGGGTGACGACCATGATCTCGAATACCGCCGTGCGGCCGCCGCCGATCTTCGGCAAAAGGGTCTGGCCCACGGCACACTCCAGCACGTCCGCCAACTGGATGCGGATCTGGTTCTGCTGCTCGGCGGGGAACGAGTCGATGATACGGTCGATGGTGTTGGCGGCGCCCTTGGTGTGCAGCGTGCCGAACACCAGATGGCCCGTTTCGGCGGCTGTGATGGCGGTGGAGATGGTCTCCAGATCGCGCATCTCGCCGACTAAGATCACGTCGGGGTCCTGACGCAGCGCGGCGCGAAGTCCCGCGGCAAAGCTGCCGGTGTCCGCGCCCACCTCGCGCTGGTTGATGATACATTGATCGCTCGCGTGCAGGTATTCGATCGGCTCCTCCAGCGTGATGATGTGGCGGCGCTGGGTGTGGTTGATGTGGTCGAGCAGCGCCGCGAGCGTGGAGCTTTTGCCCGAGCCGGTGGGGCCGGTGACGAGCACCAGTCCGCGGGGTTTATCCGCCTGCGCCACCACCACGGGCGGAAGGCCCAATTCCTCGGCGGTGGCAATGCGCAGCGGCAGCAGGCGAAGCGCCAGCGACGTCATGCCCCGCTGACGGAACACGTTACAGCGCATACGCACCAAATCGTGATAGGTCACGGCGAAGTCCGCCTCGCCCATTTCATGAAATTCCTTGAGAAGTCCGGGCGTGATCAGCTCCTGCACATAGGCGGTGGTATCCGCCTCGGTCAGCGGGACCTCCCCAAAGTTGGTCAGCTCGCCGTCCAGTCGAAAAATGGGGGGCTCCCCCACCGTGAGGTGAATGTCGGAGGCGTTGCGCTCCAGCGCGTCATGAATGAGTGTTTCCAGGTCGATCATGCGCCGTCCTCCAAAGGATGAGTTTCTTCCGCCACATTTTCAACGCTGATGCGCTGCATCTCGCTGATGGAGGTCGTTCCCTCCAGCACAAGGCGGCGGGCGCTTTCGCGGAGGGTGTGCATCCCCTCGGCGATGGCAGTCTCCCGCAGCGTGCCCGTGTCGCAGCGGTGGGAGATCATCGTGCGCATACGGGGCGTGATCTCCATGATCTCGTAAATACCGATCCGGTCGAAATATCCGGTACCGGCGCAGCGCTGGCAGCCCACCGGCTCGTAAACCTCGGCGCTGTCCTTCTCCTTCGGCGTCAGTCCCAGATATTCCAACTCATGCTCTAAAAGAACGTGCCGCCGCTTGCAGTTGGGGCAAAGACGGCGCACAAGGCGCTGGGCGATGATGCCGGTCAGCGCGTCGGCGATGAGGTAGCTTTCCACGCCCATGTCCAGCAGGCGCGTGACGCTGCTGGCAGTGTCGTTGGTATGCAGCGTACTCACCACAAGGTGACCCGTGATGGACGCCTGCACCGCGATGGACGCCGTTTCCCGGTCGCGGATCTCGCCGATCATGATAATGTCGGGGTCCTGACGCAAAATGGAACGCAGGGCGTTGCCAAAGGTCAGGTTCGCCTTGGGATTCACCTGCACCTGATTCACGCCGTCCACGTTCGCCTCCACGGGGTCCTCCACCGTGACGATGTTCACCATGTCGCTGTTCAGCTCGTTCAATGCGGTGTAAAGCGTGGTGGATTTACCGGAACCGGTAGGTCCGGTGACCAGCACGATCCCGTTGGGATGGCGCAGGATCTCGTCGAATTTTTCCAGTTCCGACCCCGTCAGGCCAAGGGCGCGCTTGCTGCGGCGCAGCGCCTTTTTCTGCGTCAGTCGCATCACGCACTTTTCGCCATAGACCGTGGGGAGCGTGGAAACACGCACATCGTATTCCCGGCGGTCCACCAGGATGGAAAAGCGGCCGTCCTGCGGTCTGCGCTTTTCGGAAATGTCCAGATTGCTGAGGATCTTAATGCGCGCGATGATGGCGGGCAGCAACTGCAGGTCGTAAGTGGCGGTGGTGTACAGCACGCCGTCCACTCGGCAGCGGACCCGGACCTTGTCCGGTCCGGACTCCACGTGGATATCGGAAGCGCGTTGGCGCACCGCCTGCTCCACAAGGGAGTTCACCAGCACCACCACGGGGGAGGCGTTGACATCCTCCTGAAAGACCTGATCTTCCAGAGAGGCGCTCTCCCGCTCGTTGGTCTGGGTGTAAAGCTCGGCAGCCTCCTGCATCTCCTCGCTGCCGTAGCAGCGGTCGATGGTCACAAGAATGTCGGATGTTGTCGCTAAAAATGGCTTAATGCGACACTTGCTGGCAATGGCGACCATGTCGCGCCCCTTCATGTTCATGGGCTCGTTCATGGCGACATACAGCGTGCCGCTGTCCTCCGGATCAAACTGGAAGGGCATCATTGTATATGTACGCAGGATATCCGGGCGAACCGCCTGTCGGACATCCATGGGGATAGTCATTTCGTAAAGGTGCACCACGGGGGTGCGGGTCAGCGAGGACAGGGCTTCGATGACCTGTTCCTCGGGCAGGATGGCGCGCTCCAAGATCAGCTCGCGGATGGACTTGTTCGTTTCCTCCTGAGCACGACGCAGCTCGTCCGCCTGTTCCGCGGTCAAAAGCTGCTGTTCCAGCAGGTATCGCAGGAGCTTTTCGTTCATGCGCGCCCTCCTTTCTCTTGTTTTTCGGGGCAGAAATTATTTTTGAATCAGTGCTTTTCAAAACTGTGAGACGACAGACCCGCCAGGCTCTCAAACGCGAATGAGCCGCTGACGCGCCTAACGTCTCTTTTTTTATGCTCCCCCTCCCCCGGCGGGGCGGAATTGCCCCGTCGGGAAGAGGTGGTCCGAATCATTGCTTTGTCTTACGCTGTCAAATTACTTGACGTTGATGATGAGGTTCGCGCTGGCGCTGCGGGTGTTGTAGTTGACCGTCACCTTCTGACCGGCAGGGTCAGCGAAGCGGTTGATGCTCAGCTCGCCGAACTTCTCAATGAGGTTCGCAAGCTCGGTCACAGCCTCGAGAGAGGTCTTGGCATTGCCAAGCGCCGTGAGATCGCTCTTCGTCAGCGTCACACCGTTGAGGGTGATGCTCGCGCTGTCGGGCAGCAGGTTCTGCGCCTTGGCAACGATCTTGCCGAGGTACTGCGCAACATAAGTGTCGCCCTTGCTGCCGACGATGTCCTTCATGGTCTGGCTCGTGAGCGCGGCGGCAAGCTCGTTCGCGGTCTTGGTCTGGATGCCATTGGCGGCATCGAACTTCAGGCTGTTGAGCAGGTTGATCTTCTCCTGATACTTCGTCTGTTCGGCAGAGCCGTTATTCAGAATATCCGACACATTGATCGCGCCAAGCTTGGCATCCAGCTTTTCGGCGAGCTTTGCCTTGCCCTCGGTCTTGATGGTGGAAACGAGATTCGCCAGAACCGCACCGTCCTTGGCAGCGGCGGTCTTCTCGTCGTTGAAGGTAAGACCCAGTTCCACAAGCGCGCTGTAGATCAGGTAATCCTTCAGATCGGGGTTCTTCGCCAGCATATCCTTCAGCGTGGCGGAGGAATTCAGCGCAGTATCAAGCTCATCGGCTGCCATCTTGACGATCTCACCCTTGAGGGTGGCAACATCGACCTCAGCCTTTATAGCGCCTGCCTTGACCGTGATGGTCTTTTCAGCAAGGATAGCATTGATATCGCCGACCGTCTTGAGATCCAGCGTGATATTGGAGGGCGTAATGGTAGCCGTGGGGTAATTGGAAAGAACCAGCTTAGCCATCGACAGCATCTCGTGGTTGTTCGCCTTATTGACGATCCAAGCCTCGTTGATGTTCTCATCCGCAAGCTTCTCCTTGATCTGCTTCTGGATCAGAGCGTCCACATCGAGCGCGTCGATGTCCTTCTCGATCAGCGGCCACACGGCGTTGATGAGGGCGGTGTTGTCAAGACCCTTGAGGGTGCCGCCGCTGGTGGTGGTAGAGGCAACGATCTTCGTCCAGTTGGTATCGATCCAGCTCTCCACCACGGGCATCAGAGCATTATGGATGCTTTCGACAGTGGTGTTCGTCAGCTTGATGTCGTACTTGGCAAGCGCTTCCGTGACCTCAGTGTAGAGGGTGGGGATCTCCTTCTGCAGACCCTTCTTGGCCTCAGCGACGACCTTATCCTTGGTGCCGTCGTTATAGGTGAACTGCGCGGCGATCTGGTCGAGGCCGTCGTTATAAGCCTTCTGGATGTCCTTGCTGATGTTGAGACGCAGATAGTTGCCCTCGTCATACTTGTACTCCAGCAGACCGTTGCTGTTGAGCGTCGGCTTCACGACCAGCTTATAGTTGTAGGTGTAAGCGTCGGTCTTCGCTGCAATGTCCGCGTTGGGGGCGGAAGTGAATTTCACCTTCAGGTCGATATTGAACTCGAACTTGTCGGTGTAGGCAGTACCCTGCGCCTTCATCTGCTTGTAGATCTCCTTGGAGATGGCAGTGCCGAGGTCCTTGGCGATCTTGGACTTGCTGCCCTCGAGGGTGGTGTTGCCGTCGCCGACATTGATGGTAGCGTAGGTCTTACCGTTGAACACGACGTCCACATCGCCGCAGACATAGTTGCCCTTGCCGTCGTGGAAGTTCGCCCACAGGCTCTTGCCTTCCTTCTTGAGAAGGTCGACGACCTGCGTCTTGATCGCCTGCAGGGAGTTGCTGGTGAGATCGATGCCGGTCTCGTTCTTGACAGCGTCCTTAACGCTGGTCAGGAAACCGTCGATATCGTCGGGAGTGGGCTTGCTCGTGGTGCCGGTGATGATCGCGTTGGCGAGCTTGTTCGCCTGCTCGATGGCGGAGACGACCTGACCGTCCTTGACCTCGAGAGCGACGTTCCAGGTGACCTCGCGCTCGGTCTTGTTGTCGCCGGAGGTGAAGTTTGCCTTCACATCCTCGACCTTGACCATGTCGTTGACAATGTTCTTGACCTGCTGGAGCTGCGCGTCCGTCAGGTACTTGTTGTCCTTGTTGACCTGATCAACGGCGCTGACAACTGGATCCGTCATCGATTCTAATCTGTCGTTGACCTGCTTGACAGACTTGAGAACGGCATTGCCGATGAGGTCCTCGGAAACGACCACGGGCGCCTTCGCCTGCCAGACGGCGTACAGGGTGATAATGGGATAGGCAGCGGTCAGCGTGACGGTGCTGCCGGCGGGGTATGTCGCAGCCGTGGCGGTCTTTTCCGTCGCCCAGCCCAGGAAGTTGTAGCCGTCGCGGGTGGCGGTAGCGGTCACGGGGAAGCTGTAAGCGGTGCTCGTCGTCGTCGTGGAGACGGGGGACGCACCGATCAGCGTGCCGCCGTTGGCGTCAAAATACAGGGCATAGGTGTAGGCAGTCACAGGGGGGTTCACCGGGGGATTCACCGGGGGATTCACGCTCGGGGTGTTATCCGGCTTCGCGTTCTGCACGAGGTGAGACATACGGTAGATCACCGCTGCCACCTGCGCACGGGTAGACAGATCGTTCGGGCGGAACGTACCGTCCTCAAAGCCGTTGACCAAGCCGTGACGCTGGCACTGCTTGACCGCGGCGAGCGCATACGCGGGGATCGCGCTCTCGTCGACCATGACGGAGAGCGAGCCGCTCTCGGGCAGAGTCACCTTCCAGGCCTTGCGATAGAGGTCGAGGTAACGCTCGATCATGGCGCACATCTGCGCGCGGGTGATGGGATCGTTCGGGGCGAACTTGCCGTTGCCCACGCCGTCTACGATCCTGTTGGCAGCCGCCCAGTTGATGGCATCATTGTACCACTCGCCGGGAGCCACATCGGTGAATGCGCTCTGGCTGCGATCACCCTTCGCACCGTGGAAACGGAACAGGACCGTGACGAACATCGCACGGGTCATGTTATCCGCGGGGGCGAAGGTCTTGTCCGCGACGCCGTTGAAGTAACCCTTCGACGTCACATAGTCTACGAACTGGTAGTACCAGTCGGATCTGCTGACGTCCGTGAAATCGTCAGCTTTTTCCGCCAGCGCTGTGGGCACCAGGGAAAAGACGATGCACAATGCCAGCAGAGCACTCAAGATACGCTGCTTTTTCATCTTCTTAACCACTCCTTTTTTTTACTGATGATCTTCGAGTACCGCAAAAGGGTGTCAGCGTTTCCGCCCCAAGCGCTGCTCGCAGCATCCAAAACCTGTCCCTGTCCGGGCGTGCGGATAGACGCACGTACTGACAGTAATACAGTCTACATAAAGTCTATCAGATATTTTCTCTTTTTGCAAGCAGTTCTTGCTTTTTTTTCTATATCCTTCCAGGGGTCTTACATTCGAAAATGAATCGCCGCGAATTGCTCGGACAAGTCTCACGTGAGACCGCCCTATCCTTCTTCAAAACAGGAGAACGCCGGATAGTAGCGCAGCGGGATGGGCTGTCCGAGCGCGGCAGAGCGATTCTTGAGGATCTTGAGCTCCAGCTCGCGGGGGTCCTTACGCTTTTCCTCGTCGATGTTGAAGCCGGGCCGCCCCGCCCCGCGCGCCTGAAGTCCCAGCAGCACGTCGGCGGAGTAGTCGATGCCGCCGGATTCCTTGAAGGCGTTCATGGAGACTTCCAGATTATAATTCTCGCGGTTGAAGGAGGAAATGGCGAGGATGGTCAGCCCGTGCTGGCGCGAGAGCTTTTTCAGCGCGCAGACGATGCGGTCAAGGTTCTGCTTGTCCGTGAAATGGACGTCCACCGGGGCGATGATTTGGAGATAGTCGATGAGCACCACCGGCTTTTGTCCGGTCTCGGCTATGTGGCGCGCGACCTCCGCGCGGATGTAGTCCAGCCCCGTTTCCTGGTCGCCCTCGCGGAAATAGAGGTGCTTTGCATAGGAGGCGTAGCGCGTCTGCGCCAGCTCCAGATGCGCGAGATCCTGCGCACTGTAGCCCGCCCAGCGCCTGCCGTCTAAAACACCGCGCGCGGTCTTGGCAAGGCGGCGGCGCGCGGAGGTGTCGAGCAGGAAGGATTCGCGGGAAACGGAACGAGCCATCAGCTCCCATGTCATCATTTCAAGGGAGAAAATGAGAACGTCGCGCCCCTGCATGGCAA
>OGHU01001893.1_pt1 | contig 11496 bp, 9 predicted proteins | sample 1571521 | NCBI WGS metagenome assembly OGHU01 (sample SAMEA2581963, study PRJEB24529) | metagenome | biome: Human gut stool | place: China | collected 2011 | reverse complement strand
GGAGTTGAATACGACCAGAAGGTTATTTCAGTAAGCGTTGCACGCCCTCGTACTGAAAGACCGTCAAACGGTGGAGGCCGTGGTGGTTATAATAACTCTAGAAGATATTAATATCCGAATGAAAGCAGAAGATTCTGTCTTCTGCTTTCATTTAAAAGCTGTTTCCGTTTCATGATTCAACGGGGAATCTCTACTGAATAGAGAAGACGAAAAATCATTTTACATTTAAGTTCTGCTAATTCTGGCTCTTCTATGCAAAATTAGGAATTTCTAATCCTGTACTTTCCATTCTGAAAATAGATTTATTAGGCTTTTTTGTAATACAATACTCTTGAAATAGCCAAGGGCATATAGTTTAATAAATTATCCAACAAGGTAAATCATTCGTGACAGAACCAAATATTGAGCACTTGAATAAAGTATGCTCACTTCTATCTGTCTGTTTTGCCAATACAAAATAAAACATATGAAATCGTTCTTTATAGGAAATATTGAAATTAAAACACCTGTTATACAAGGTGGAATGGGAGTAGGAATCTCACTGTCCGGTCTGGCATCAGCAGTTGCAAATGAAGGCGGAGTAGGCGTTATATCATGTGCGGGTTTAGGATTGTTATATCCCAAGGGAAAAGGCTCTTATCCGGAGAAATGTATAAGTGGACTGAGAGAAGAAATTCACAAGGCACGTACAAAAACAGAAGGTATTATTGGCGTAAACGTAATGGTTGCTTTATCTAATTATGCCGATATGGTGCGTACTGCGATTGAGGAAAAGATAGATGTGGTATTTTCAGGTGCGGGACTTCCGCTTGATCTGCCGTCATATTTGACCCCGGAAAGTGTAACCAAGTTAGTTCCTATTGTATCTTCTTCAAGAGCTGCCAAGGTTATTTGTGACAAGTGGCAAAAAAACTATAACTATCTGCCCGATGCAATTGTGGTGGAAGGGCCTAAAGCCGGTGGGCATTTAGGATTTAAAAAAGAACAAATACAGGATCAGCATTATGCTCTGGAAGCATTGATTCCGGAAGTGGTGATGATTGCATCCAGTTATAAAGAACAAAAGCAAATTCCGGTGATTGCTGCCGGTGGAATTTCGACAGGTGAGGATATAGCGCATTTTATGGAATTGGGAGCTTCCGGTGTGCAAATGGGGAGTATTTTTGTTACCACCCTTGAATGTGATGCTTCAGAAACATTCAAAGAAGTATATATTCATTCCAAGTCCGAAGATGTTCTTATTATAGAAAGTCCTGTCGGGATGCCGGGAAGGGCTATTGATGGAGAATTTATTCACAATGTGAATAATGGTTTGGAGAGGCCTAAAAGTTGCTCATTCCATTGTATAAAGACATGTGATTATACAAAAAGTCCTTATTGCATTATTAAGGCTCTATATAATGCAGCCAGAGGAAATATGAAAAAAGGCTATGCATTTGCTGGTAGCAATGCCTTTCTCGCAGAAAAAATCAGTAGCGTAAAAGAAGTAATGGCTACACTGGAACGCGAGTTTTTTTTAGCAACCCACAGACTGGCTTAATGATTGAAACTCTGCTTTTTCATGATTGAAATTGTTCGGGTTTCCCACTATATATAAAACTAATCGCTGTTTGAGTACAGCAAAAATAACATTTATGACATTTAAAGAATTAAATATAACCGAACCGATATTAAAAGCAATTGGAGAAAAAGGATATACAGTACCAACTCCCATTCAGGAAAAGGCGATTCCGCCTGCACTGGCAAAAAGAGATATATTAGGCTGTGCGCAAACCGGTACCGGAAAGACGGCTTCATTTGCTATTCCTATCATACAGCATTTGCAACTGGATAAAGAGGCTGCCAGACGTCAGGGAATTAAAGCCTTGATATTGACGCCCACACGTGAGCTTGCCTTGCAAATCAGTGAATGTATTGACGATTATTCAAAACATACTCGTATTCGCCATGGAGTAATCTTTGGTGGTGTAAATCAACGCCCGCAGGTTGATCTGTTGCGTAAAGGTATTGATATTCTGGTCGCTACTCCAGGACGTTTGCTTGACCTGATGAGTCAGGGACATATACATTTGGACACTATCCAATATTTTGTATTGGATGAGGCAGACCGTATGCTTGATATGGGATTTATCCATGATATTAAGCGGATATTGCCGAAACTTCCAAAAGAAAAGCAGACTTTGTTTTTCTCGGCAACAATGCCTGATTCTATTATCTCCTTGACTAAGTCTCTGCTGAAGAATCCGGTGAAGATTTACATAACACCGAAATCGTCTACTGTAGATTCTATCAAGCAGGTGGTGTATTTCGTTGAAAAGAAGGAGAAAAGCCAGTTGCTTATTTCGATCTTGTCGAAGGCAGAAGATCAGTCAGTACTTATCTTCTCACGTACGAAACACAATGCTGATAAGATTGTGAAGATTCTGGGTAAGGCTGGAATTGGCAGCCAAGCTATTCATGGGAATAAGAGCCAGGCAGCAAGACAGTCTGCATTGGGCAACTTTAAATCGGGAAAAACTCGGGTGATGGTTGCCACTGACATTGCTTCCAGGGGGATCGATATTAACGAATTACCTTTGGTTATCAACTATGATCTTCCGGATGTTCCCGAAACCTATGTGCACCGTATTGGGCGTACAGGAAGAGCAGGGAATATGGGAACTGCACTTACGTTCTGTTCGCAGGAAGAACGTAAACTAGTGAATGATATTCAAAAGTTAACCGGTAAGAAACTCAATAAGGCTGATTTCACTATTTGAAAGTAAGCACTTACATTATTTATTCATTAAAAATATAGTATAAACTAAATATTATTTCTATGGCAAAATCCATGACAGTAGGTAAACGTGAAAATGAAAAGAAAAGAATCGCTAAGCGCGAAGAAAAATTAAAGAAGAAAGAAAATAAGAAATTATCGGGCAGCTCAAACAGCTTTGAAGATATGATTGCTTATGTTGATGAGAACGGGAGAATAACCTCAACTCCTCCGACAGAGAATGTCAGAAAAGAAGAGATCAACCCGGATGAAATAGTTATAGCAACTCCTAAAAAAGAGGATGAAGAGCCAACTATTTTGAGAGGACGGGTTGAGTTTTTTAATGAGTCAAGAGGATTTGGTTTTATTAAAGATCTTTCCGGCGTTGAGAAGTACTTTTTTCATGTAAACAATGTCATTGGCAATATTGCAGAAAATAATATCGTAACATTTGACCTTGAGCGTGGAGTGAAAGGCATGAATGCGATCAATATCTCTTTGGAAAACAAATCTACATCGGAAGATTTAGCTCAATCTAAACCTGTATAGGGAAGTGTATATTCTGCTTGTGTGTAAAATAAAAAACAAAATAATTAGAGATATGAAAAAAGGTAATATAATGCGTGATGTTATTTCATCCAGTCAGTTTACTGAAAATGTTATTAAAGAGTATAAAAAGGGTTTGGGGGATATGGTATTGGTAGCAATAACTCCGCGGACTACCATTGAACTTCCTGCGCATTTGACTCAAGCAGAAATAGATGCTCGTGTGGAGATTTATAAAAAACTGCATAGTTCTAAAGTATAGGCGGTTGCAAATTGCAATACGAGGAATAAAAAAATCCCTTGAACTTCAAAAGTTCAAGGGATTTTTTTATTACCGAATCGATAGTGGTGCCACCAGGAATCGAACCGGGGACACAAGGATTTTCAGTCCTTTGCTCTACCAACTGAGCTATGGCACCTCGTGCTTGTTCGGTCCGGTAATATCTCTTTTGCGGTTGCAAAGGTAGTGAAACTTTTGGATTCTGCAAGTCTTCTGGAAATAAAAAACACTGATAAAAAGTTAGTCGGCTTATTATCAGTGTTGTATAAGATAAAAAATATTTCAGGTATGTGATGAAATCTATTGCTTATCTTCTTTTAATGGATTCCATCCCTGTGCTTTTAGTTCGAATTCTTGTCCATCACGGGTAATCAATGCACAGCCAAGTTCGGGTTTGGTAATATGTCCGATGAGACGAACTCCTTCCATTTGTGAAATTTTCTCATGATCGGCGATGGAAACAGTAAAGAGTAGTTCATAATCTTCTCCACCATTCAAGGCACAAGTCGTAAGATTCATGTTAAACTCTTCGGCCATAACAGCTGTCTGATAATCGATTGGGATATGCTCCTCGTAAACGCGGCAACCAGCATTGCTTTGTTTGCAGATATGCATCAGTTCTGATGACAGGCCGTCGGAAATGTCCATCATAGAAGTAGGGACAATATTGGCGGCTGCCAATTTCTCAATGATATCTTTGCGCGCTTCCGGTTTCAATTGGCGTTCTAATAAATACTCTTTGCCGGAGAAATCCGGTTGGACATCTTTATCACCTTGCAATACGACTTTTTCACGTTCCAAGAGTTGTAAACCCATATAGGCTGCCCCCAAGTCGCCGCTGACGCAGATCAGGTCAGTGTCTTTGGCTCCATTACGGTAAACTACTTTATCTTTGTCGGCATCGCCAATACAGGTGATGCTGATAGCAAGGCCTGTCAAGGAAGAAGTGGTATCGCCTCCCACAATGTCGACATTATATTGCTGGCAAGCCAGACGGATACCGGAATAAAGTTCGTCCATATCTTCCACGCTGAAACGCTTGGAAAGACCAAGAGATACCGTAATCTGCCGGGGAGTACCGTTCATGGCATAAATATCGGAGAAATTAACTACTGCTGATTTATATCCCAAATGCTTCAAGGGAACATAAGTCAGGTCAAAATGCACACCTTCCATAAGCAGGTCGGTTGTTACCAGTACTTGCTTTTCTGAAGGGTAGGAGAGAACGGCGGCATCGTCGCCCACTCCATATTTGCTGGATTCGTTTTCCAGTTTGATTCCCTCGGTGAGGCGGTCAATCAGACCAAACTCACCGAGAGATGCTATTTCAGTTCTCATAAATCGGGATGATTGTTTAGGCACGGTTGATAAGTTCACGCATGATCGTGGTCATTTTCGGTTGAGCAGCGTCAGCGGCTTTCTGAACTTCTTCGTGTGTTACTTCTACGATTTTTCCTTCTACTCCTAAGTCGGTAATGACGGAAATACCAAAAACTTTGATACCACAATGGTTGGCTACGATAACTTCCGGAACGGTAGACATACCAACTGCATCAGCACCAAGGATATGGAATAGTTTATATTCGGCAGGAGTTTCGAAAGTAGGACCTTGCGTACCAATATACACTCCGTGTTGTACTTTAATTCCTTTTTCTTTGGCAATCTCGTCAGCCTTACTAATCAATTCCTTGCAGTATGCTTCGCTCATGTCCGGGAAGCGAGGTCCGTAAGGGATATTTTTTCCGCGAAGCGGATGTTCGGGGAAATAGTTGATATGGTCAGTGATAATCATCAGGTCACCGATTTCGAAATCTGCATTTGTACCGCCACTGGCATTGGATACAAACAAGGTTTTGATACCTAATTCACGCATGACACGTACAGGGAAAGTTACTTCTTTCATCGAATAACCCTCGTAATAGTGGAAGCGTCCCTGCATAGCCATGATATCCTTATTGCCTAGTTTGCCGAAAATCAGCTTACCGCTATGACCTTCGACGGTAGATACCGGGAAGTTCGGGATATCCGAATACTTTATTTCATACTTCTCGGTGATTTCGTTTGCCAAACTGCCAAGTCCGGTACCAAGTATAATGGCTGTTTCCGGGCTGGTGTGCATCTTACCTTTCAGATAAGCTGCGGTTTCTTGTATTTTCTCTAACATAGTCAATAATATGTTGGTTAAATTTATCTTGTTGATTTTGTAATATTTCAATTTCAATAGGCAAGGCGTAGATAAATGGTTTCAATTCCTTGTCCAAAGCCGGATGGTTAATCAGGCGTGTTGCATCTTTCTCGGTGGTAATAATCAACCGGTGTTCTCCTTTCAGTTTATGAAACCGTTCTTTGATAAGCTGTATATCCCGATGAGTGAAATTGTGGTGATCGTCAAACGATAGTAAATCTATTTGTTTGGTACAACCTTCCAGTCTTTCGAGAATAGGGGCAGGTGAGGCAATTCCCGTCATCAATAATATATCAGTGTTTGTCAGTGAGGACAAAGCAACCTCATGGTTTGTCGAAATTGCATTTGTGTCCGGAGACATGGTAGGGAACACTGGTTGCAGGTTACCATACCGGAACGATGAGAAGAATAACTGTTGATATGGATAAAGGTTCAGCCGTTTCGTGATAATGTTATAATCAATAGGCTTGATGTCTTGCGGGCATTTGGTGACAATAACGATTTGCGCCCGATTCTTGCCGCTAATTGGTTCACGAAGCCGTCCTGCGGGGAGCAAAGTGTCATCACAGAATAATCGGTGATAATCCGTTAACAGAATACTCAATCCCGGTTTGACGTATCGGTGCTGGAAAGCATCGTCCAATAGGATAACATCTATTGAAGGCTTTTGCAGTGCAAGCAACTTTTCTATGCCATGACAACGCTTTTCATCGACAGCTACTGTGACAAACGGGAATTTTTGATGCATCTGGTAAGGTTCGTCGCCAATGCTTCTTGCCGTACTTTCCGGAGTTGCCAATACATAACCTTTCGTGTGCCGTTTATATCCCCGGCTTAATACAGCTACCTTATATTGATTACAAAGAAACTTTATCAGATATTCAGTGTGTGGAGTTTTTCCTGTCCCTCCTACAGCGAGATTACCCACGCTGATGATAGGTATATCAAAACTCTTTGATTGAAGAACTTCCCAGTCAAAGAGTTTATTTCTCATCATTACCACTGCTCCGTAGAGCCAGGAGGCAGGGTAGAGCCACTTATGTATCTTGATAAAGTGTTCGTCCATGTATTACGGTTTATTTAATATTCAGTTCGAACGGAATACGTGCCTGAATCATGGATTGTTCTTGCAGATTTTTCAGTAAACCGAATTGCTGGTAGTACTCGCCTAATTTACTTTTCAGTAATTGTGATTCTACATAATTCGTCGGTTTCGTATCAAGCAGGGAAGACAGGAAATCTTGTTTCTCAGGATAAGACACAACGGTATAGCCTTCGATACCGGCTTTTGCAACAGCAATATCCAGTGCCTTGTCAATGCCACCTAATTCGTCTACTAATCCCAGTTCTTTAGCAGTTTCCCCAGTCCATACACGGCCTTCAGCAATCTTCTCGATAGCTTCCTTCGTCATGTGACGTCCTTCGGCACAACGAGTTACAAAGGTATCATATCCTTCAGTTATCATCATTTGAAGCAATGATTTCTCATCCTCGTTAAACGGACGCATGATATTTCCGAAATCAGCGAATTTATTCGTTTTTACGACATCATAACTTAAACCGATTTTATCAGTCAATCCTTTTACATTGGGAATGATGCCGAATATTCCGATAGAACCGGTCAGGGTAGTAGGCTCTGCAACAATCGTGTCGGCAACGCAAGAGATATAGTAACCTCCTGACGCGGCATAATCACCCATAGAGACAATGACCGGTTTCTTTGTTTTCAACTCTTTCACTGCATGCCAGATTTGTTCTGAAGCAAAAGCACTTCCGCCCGGAGAATTGACACGGAGTACAACAGCTTTCACATCATCATTATCTTTCAATTTGCGCAGGTCACGAATGACTTTCGAACCGACAATCCCGTCTTCGGAAGTTGCAGAGCTCGGATAGTCTGTAATCTCACCGGATGCATAATAAACAGCTACGATATTACCGCTTTTATCTTTCGGCACATTTTTCCTTACGTTCATCATGTCGCCCAATCCTAATATAGGAAGATTATCATCTTCATTGATCTCAACCAATTTCTTAAGATAATTGCGCACATCATTGCGATAAATCAAGGTATCAGCCAATCCGCACTTTACACTTTCTTCTGACGGATAGAACATTAACATACGATCGGCATAAACATTCAGAGAATCTACTGGAATATTGCGGGAAGCAGAAACTCCCTCCGTCACCTGTCCCCAAATAGAAGTGATAAATGCTGTCACTTGTTCGCGATTGGCAGGGCTCATCTCTGTTGCAATAAACGGTTCTACGGCAGATTTGTAGGTTCCCACCTTGAATACCTGCATCTCAACTCCTATTTTTTGTAGCAGGTCTTTGTAGAACAGGGGAGCGGAAGCGATACCTCTCCACTCAATCATTCCTTTGGGATTGAGCAGCACCTTATCGGCTGCACTGGAAAGATAATAAAGTCCCTGCGTATAGGAGTCTGCATAAGCAATAACGAATTTTCCACTTTCTTTGAAGTCGAGCAGTGCGTTGCGGATTTCCTGCAAAGAAGCATAGGAGGTGCCTAATGAATTTGCCTGCAGATAAATCCCTTTAATATTTTCGTTTTCTTTAGCCTTCTGGATGGAAGAGAGAATATCGTCCAGTCCGTACGTGTTAGATCCGTCACCCAACAACTGTGATAAAATACCCAGCGGATCTTCTTGCGTACGTTCAACCAACGTTCCATTTAAGTCGAGCATCATTACAGAATTCTTTTTTACGATTGTTTCCGTGTCCGAAGCAGACATGATGCCAAACAACGTTACCATGCTGATTATAAATAATACAATACTTGACAAAATGATACCTGTCACCGTGGCAAGTGTAAATTTCAAGAAATCTTTCATTATACTTATTGTTTTTGCGTCAGCTTGTTATTAAGCTAACAAAGATAAATAATTGAGTTGATATTTATTCAATAAGTCGTACGAATTTTTGTTTTATCACAGCGAATCCACATAAATAGGAACTTCCTCCATTTAAGATTTAAGTATATTTGTCTGTATCAAATCCTTTTAAATGAGAAGAAATCTCTAATTTTGTGGCACAACTATTAATACATTGAATAATACTATCATGAAAAAACTCACATCTATTCTTTTATTGCTTTTGTTTGTATGGACGGTACAAGCGCAAACTGCTCGTGAAGAGATCCGTGCAAACCGGTATTTATCCGCTAATAATTATTATGCATATCCTACGCCTACTGCCAAGCAGACAGCTGCTCCTAAGGGGTACGAACCTTTTTATATCAGCACATATATGCGTCATGGTTCACGGTATCTGATTGATCCGAATGATTATCGTTTCCCCAAGCAAACTTTATTAAAAGCCGACTCTTTAAACAAACTTACTACAACAGGTAAAAACACACTGGATATTGTTTTGCGCATGGCTGATATGGCGGAAGGTCGTCTTGGTGAACTGACTTCGGTGGGAGCACGCCAACACAGAGGAATTGCAAAGCGTATGTATACTAATTTCCCACAGATATTTGCTGATGGAACAGAAGTGGATGCCCGTTCCACAGTTGTCATCCGGTGTATATTATCCATGACATCCGAATGTCTCCAATTGCAGGCGATGAATCCCAATCTATGTATCAAGAATGATGCAAGTTACCATGATATGTATTACATGAATCCTCCTGCTAAGGATTTGAGTAAAATAGCTAGTTCCGATAAAGTGAAAAAGGTTCAGAAAGATTTTGAAGCTACCCATGTACGTCCGCAACGGTTGATGAAAACATTGTTTACAGACGAAGCGTATGTAAAAGCAAATGTTGATGAAGCGCGCCTGATGAGACGTCTTTTTGATTTGGCTTGTAATATGCAGAGTCATGATACAGATATGCAGCTATATTCTCTTTTCACAGATGAAGAGTGTTATGATCTATGGAGTTGTAACAACTTATATTGGTATCTGACACACGCTTGTTCTCCTGTAACGGATGGTTTGATGCCCTATCGGGAAGCCGACTTGTTGCGTAATATTTTAGATAGGGCAGATGCTGCTTTGAAAGAAGGTAAGAACCAGGCCACTTTAAGATTTGGTCATGAGTCTTGTCTGTTACCGTTAGTCGCTTTATTGGAACTGAATCATTATGGAGAATCTTACCCTGACGTAGAAAAGTTATCCGAACAATGGAGAGCGTATGATATTTTCCCGATGGCTAGTAACGTGCAATTCGTCTTTTTCCATAAAAAAGGAAGTAACGATGTATTGGTAAAAGTATTACTTAATGAAAAGGAAACTAAACTACCGGTGAAAACAGACGTAGCTCCTTATTACCACTGGAAAGATGTAGAAAGCTACTATCGTGAAAAATTAGATAAATATCAGCATATATAATGCGACATTAACTTAACATTATTATATTTACCATGAGAAGAAAAACCCCTTTTATGGCTGCAACTCTGGCAGCAGGCTTGTTTTTTTATTCTTCTTGTACTCCGGCTGAAAAGACGGATACAAAAGATTATACTCAATACGTTAATACCTTTATCGGTGGCGCAGACAACGGGCATACATTTCCCGGCGCATGTTATCCTTTCGGTATGATACAGACCAGCCCTGTGACGGGTGCAGTCGGTTGGCGTTACTGTTCTGAATATGTTTATGAGGATTCCCTGATTTGGGGATTTACTCAAACACATCTGAATGGAACGGGATGTATGGATTTAGGTGATATTTTGGTGATGCCGGTCACTGGCACACGTGCCCGTGCGTGGGATGCTTATCGTAGTCATTTCCCTAAAGATAAAGAAGCGGCTACTCCGGGATATTACACCGCAGAGCTCTCTGATCCACAGGTAAAAGCAGAACTGACTGCCTCTATCCATGCTGCCCTTCACCGCTATACTTATCACAAGGCTGATTCTGCCTCTATATTGATTGACTTGCAACATGGTCCTGCATGGAGAGAAGAACAATATCATTCACAAGTCAACAGTTGTGAAGTGAACTGGGAAGATGCTCAAACACTGATAGGGCATGTCAATAACACGGTATGGGTCAATCAGGATTATTTCTTTGTGATGAAATTCAACCGTCCGGTAGTCGATTCACTTTATCTTCCGATGGGCGAAACAGAAAAAGGAAAACGCATCATTGCCTCTTTTGATATGCAGCCGGGAGACGAACTGATGATGAAAGTGGCTCTTTCCACCACCAGCATAGACGGGGCTAAAAAGAATCTGGAAGCAGAAATTCCTGCCTGGGATTTTGAAGGAGTGAGAACTGCCGCCCACAATGAATGGAATAACTATTTGAGCCGTATTGAAATAGACGGTACGGATGATGAAAAAACAAATTTCTACACTTGTTTCTATCATGCATTGATTCAACCCAATCAGATTTCGGATGTGGACGGTATGTATCGTAATGCTGCCGATTCTATAGTGAAAGCCGGAACGGGTACTTTCTATTCCACATTCTCTTTGTGGGATACTTATCGTGCTGCTCATCCATTTTATACATTAATGATTCCCGAACGTGTGGATGGCTTTGTTAATTCTCTTATTGAACAAGGTGAAGTGCAAGGTTTCTTACCCATTTGGGGATTGTGGGGCAAAGAGAATTTCTGTATGATTGGTAATCACGGCGTATCAGTTATTGCCGAAGCCTATCGTAAAGGATTCCGTGGTTTCGATGCTGAACGTGCTTTCAATATAATAAAGAAGACGCAGACGGTGTCTCATCCGTTGAAATCCAATTGGGAAG